>MTLE01000542.1_pt1 | contig 29150 bp, 26 predicted proteins | sample 1982461 | NCBI WGS metagenome assembly MTLE01 (sample SAMN05712605, study PRJNA340218) | biofilm metagenome | isolation source: sample SPL anode biofilm adapted to -200 mV | place: USA | collected 2012-02-03
TCGTGGTCGTGGTCGTGGTCGTCAGCATGATGCCCATGCGCATGACCATGTCCAATACCATGATGATGATCATCACCTAATAACCAGGCACTAAACAGATTTACCGCCAACCCAACCACAGCCACCATCATCGATTCGAAATAGTTGATATCGCCAGGGTTACTCAGACGGGAAATCGATTCGGCGATCATGGAAAAAGCCACAACAGCCAAAATTAACGCACTGGTATATGCCCCCAGTACTTCGATTTTCCAGGTACCAAACGCCAGACGGTGATCCCCCGCCAAGCGACGCGATAAGGCATAAGCCAGCAGCGAAATCCCCAGCGCCAATGCATGCGTGCTCATATGCCAGCCATCGGCCAGCAACGCCATGGAATGGAATAACCAGCCCGCAAAAATTTCTACTACCATCATCACGACAGTCAGAATAACCACCCAGCGGATCCGCCGTTCCGCGCCTTGATGTGGCCGTTGAAACGCGGCCGACTGACAGCATTGCATCATTTCCTTAACGCTTGACATACAATCCTCGCTGACTGAAAAAGTCTGTGCTACAACAGAGTTGATATTGAGAGTTATTATTAAGTATATACTCCCCCCCAGTATAAACAAGGATCTTTCATGAGCCACACGCTAAAGCATAAGAAGCCACTACTGAACCGGGTTCGCCGTTTGAAAGGGCAATTAGAAGCGCTGGAACGCGCACTCGACGACGAAACCGGTTGTTATCCGATCCTGCAACAGATCACCGCGATCCGGGGTGCGATTAATGGTTTAATGTCAACGGTGATAGAAGGGCATATCCGGGAACACATGCAACCCTTACTGGAAAAGGAAGAGCCAGAGGCCACCGAAGAACTGATTAAAGTTTTGCGTTCTTATCTCAAATAGCACTCAACGCACCACGTTTGCACGCAATATTCTGGCGTTTTCGGCATTTTTTGCTCTTTTTAGTAGCAAAATTCAGCAATGAATGGGATATTTCCACTACTCCGGATGGTTATTACAGCAAAAAGCTCGATCATAATACGCATCGACTGCTGCATTGTTGTGCTCGTTACTTTTATAACAGCGCAATCAGCTACCACCGGATTACAGGAGTTAATGATTTACCCACCATCAGTGCCAGGGATTTTTTATGCGCCAAACACCCCCATTATTTGTTCGACTCATTAATAACACCAGTCTGGTCACTCAGATCCTGATTGGTATGGTTGCTGGTATTTTACTGGCTCAATTTGTTCCTTCCGCCGCAAAAACAGCGGGACTGATGGGAACCTTGTTTGTCGGCGCGCTGAAAGCCGTGGCCCCGGTTTTGGTTTTATTGCTTGTTACCGCATCAATCGCCGGACACAAACAAGGCCAGAAAACCAATATTAAATCGCTGCTGATCCTGTATATGTTCGGCACTTTTTGTGCAGCAATCGTGGCTGTCGCCGCCAGCTTTGCCTTCCCTTCTGTGCTACATCTCAGCACACAGAGCGCAGATATCGTGCCGCCAGGCGATATCTCTGAAGTATTAAATACCTTGCTATTTAATGTTGTCGCTAACCCAGTGAAAGCACTGCTGGAAGGTAACTACATCGGTATTCTGGCCTGGGCGATTGCCCTTGGTCTTTCGCTGCGTCATGCCGGTGAGACTACCAAAACATTAATTACTGATCTTTCTCATGCAGTGTCATCGATTGTGCATGGCGTGATCCGCTGTGCGCCATTAGGCATCATGGGTCTGGTCGCGTCTACATTTGCCGAAACTGGCTTCAGTGCGCTGCTGGGTTACGCTCATCTACTGGCCGTGCTGATCGGCTGTATGGTGTTTGTGGCTTTGGTCGTCAACCCGCTGATTGTTTTCTGGAAAATAAAACGTAATCCGTATCCGCTGGTGTTCATGTGCTTAAAAGAAAGTGGCGTGACCGCCTTCTTCACCCGCAGTTCTGCCGCCAATATTCCGGTTAATATGACACTGTGTGAAAAACTGCGCCTGCCAGAAGAAACCTATGCCGTATCTATCCCATTAGGTGCCACCATCAATATGGCCGGTGCTGCGATCACGATCACCGTGCTGAGTATGGCCGCCGTGCATACGCTGGGCATCAGTGTTGATATTGCCACTGCGGTGTTACTGAGTGTGGTGGCGACCATCAGTGCCTGTGGTGCATCGGGTGTCGCTGGTGGCTCACTGCTGTTGATCCCGCTGGCTTGCAGCCTGTTTGGCATCAGTAATGATGTGGCAATGCAGGTTGTAGCGGTTGGCTTCATCATCGGTGTTTTGCAAGATTCCGCAGAAACCGCGCTGAACAGCTCAACTGACGTATTGTTTACCGCTGCCGCATGTATGGCAGAAGATGCTGACTTGCATGAGAATAATCTGCAGGAAGAAGTCGATCTGGCTTAATAGGTCAAGATCCACTCCATGTAAAAGGGCTCTCGTGTGAGAGCCCTTTTTATTGTTTCATTTATAGCATGCAACCAATAACTCAACGTAAAGCATCCAACCGTTGAGCAACATCAGCAATCGCATCGCTCATCTGATGCAGGTGAGCGGAGTCATCAGCATTACTGTCCGTCAGACTATTCAAGCGAGATACCTGCTCATTCATTTCATGCGTAACCCGCTCTTGCTCTTCCGCCGCCACAGCGATCTGCGTCGCGCGTTCTGCAATCTGCCCAAATGCCTCAACAACATTCTGCAAATGCTGATAGGTCAACTGTGCCGTATCGACCGCTTTTAGTGTTTCCTGCTGCCCCAGCTCCATTGAAGAAACCGATTCGCGGGAGGCACTTTGCAATCGAGATAACACCTGCTCAATTTCCACTGCCGAACTTTGGCTTTTCGCTGCCAGATTACGCACTTCATCGGCGACCACCGCAAAACCGCGACCCGATTCCCCTGCTCGTGCCGCTTCAATTGCAGCGTTGAGAGCCAGCAAATTGGTTTGCTCAGCGATATCGCGGATCACATTCAACATGCTGTTCACTCGCCCACTGTCCTGATCCAACTGCACAATTGTTTTTTGCGCATGCATGATGACATCGGTTAATTTCTGCATAGCGGCAATTACAGCAGCCATTTCCTCACCACTATGACGAATGTCTTTATGGATCAGCTCAACCGTTTCCCGAGTTTCATTCGCATGCCGCGCAACTTCCTGCGAGGTCGCCCCCATTTCATGAGCACCGGTCGCCAGCATGGTATTTTCATCACGTAAGCTCTGCGCTTTCTGCAGAAATTGGTTACTGAATTGGTTTAACTCAGTGGCTTCCGCCAGCAAAGTACCCGATTCACCATGGATCTGTTGCATCATGCCTTTCAGCTTATCGCCATAGCTATTAACGGACTGACGTAATTCGCCCACTTCGTCATAACGCAAAACAGGCAAGATTTCATTACTGTCTGACCGGCCAGAAGACATATTCTGGATCTGCCGAGTTGTCTGATTAATTTGCCCTAACAAGCTGCGGAAAAAGACAAACCCAATAGACAACATCAACAGTAACGACGCACCGACACTCAACATCAGGAATAACCCCATGTCGTTAGCCACTGCGGTCATGTGCCCTTTCGGTACCACCAGACCAATCACCCAGTTCGTTTGCGGTAATTTAATCAAATCAACGTGCACGGGGCCTTTTAAAATATCGTCATCGTTCAGATCGACCTTTTCGCCTTTTGCAGGCAAGGATGCTAAACGTTCAGCCGCGGGTGCAAACTTTGGTAATAATGCTGCCAGTTCACTTTGTTTCACCATGGCACCATCGGCTTTGATCTTAACGCGTGGATCAGGAAAGCTAATCACCTGCCCCGCTTGATCAAGTGCAAACGCATAGCCACCATTTTCGCGCCCATATTGTTCTAACAGCGCGGTGATACCATCCAGCATCATATCGACTGTTGCTACGCCACTGAACTGCCCCTGGTTTTGCATCGGCACAGTACAGGTGATCATTGGCGTTTTGGTAAATGGATCGGTATAGGCCTCTGACCAGCTACATTTTCCCTGTTGCCCTTGACGACCTACCTGATACCAGCTTTCGTTGTGATAACCGTTTCCATCTGGTTTATTGTAGTCATCAACATATTGCAACGAACCGTTGGTTCTGCCCCAAAAGAAACTGCGCCGATCAACGCCTGCCGTGAATTGCTGCGGCTCAGGCCAGATGCCGCCACCCGCAATCGCCTTGTTACCCTGATTATCAATAATGGGAGGAAAAAACTGCTTAAACAGCACTTCATCTTTCGGCAGATCACTGCCCGCCGAAGCCAATGTGCTGGTAAGCAATTGAATTTCATTTAATTTAGCTGCCAACAAAGAAACCATACCTTGTTGGCTAATCGTTATTTGTTGCTGACGTTGTGCAATAAGGTCCGGCTTTATTTTTTGCTCTACCACCAAGTAGATACTACCCATCGCGAGAATGAGCGCCACCATAAAGCCAATGTTAATTTTTTGGCTGATTTTCAGCCCCTGCTGTACCTGCTGCATAAACCCTGATTCCTTGAGGGAAAGATGACACTATTTGTTATTAATATAGGATGAGTAATTTTAGTTTTTTCGCATACACGATCATTGCGTTATCTCATTAAACCTAACGAACAACGAACTAATATCAATACCTTAAATGTTATACCTTCATTAATACTGTTTTTATTTCCATATATTTTTCTAACGAGTGCAGCGATTTGTCGCGTCCATTACCCGACTGTTTATACCCACCAAACGGTAAATTTTGATCGCCACTCTCTTCGTAGCAGTTCACCCAGACTGAGCCAGCCCGCAGCTTCCGAGACATACGATGTGCGACACTGATATTTAGTGTCCACACACCAGCACCCAGCCCGTAAATAGAGCTATTTGCGATTTGCAACGCTTCCTCTTCATCATCAAACACTATCAGCGTACAGACCGGGCCAAAGATCTCTTCCTGTGCAATGCGGGTATCCGGAGCACTGACAAACAAAGTAGGCGGAATAAACCAGCCCTGCTCACCACTCACAGCTTCACCACCAAAAATCAGTTCGGCCTCTTCTTTGCCCAATGCGATATAACTCATTACTTTATCGAACTGAGTTTGGTCGATAATCGCCCCCATTAAGGTGTTTGGATCAAGCGGATCTGCCGGCTGCCATGCCTGCGCAGCCGTCGTGAATAACGCAATAAATTCTTCATAAACCGCTCGCTGCACTAGAACACGAGAACCCGCCGAGCACATTTCCCCTTGGTTGAAGAAGATACCTGCCGCAACCCCTTCCGCCGCCGCTTGCAGATCGGCATCGGCCATGACGATATTGGCCGATTTGCCACCCAATTCGAGCCAGACCCGTTTCAGATTGGAAGCGGCAGCATCTTGCGCAATCTGCCGTCCAACCGCGGTTGAACCAGTGAAGGTAACGCAATCAACATCCATGTGTTGTGCCAGTAACTGACCAACCAAACCATCGCCCGGTAACACATTAAAGACACCATCAGGAATACCCGCTTGTTTCGCCAGCGCGGCCACCTTGATCGCCGTTAAAGGTGATTTTTCCGATGGTTTCAGAATGACAGAATTACCTGCCGCTAAGGCGGGGGCAAATTTCCAGCTCGCCATCATCAAAGGGAAATTCCACGGCACAATCGCCGCGACTACGCCCATCGGTTCATGGCTGATCACTGCGTGTAAATTGGCGGCAATGTCCGGCACTTCGCCGTGAATTTTGTCGATCGCTTCCGCAAACCACTGCACACAATAGGCGGTATTACTGATATCAATGGCCATGGCATGGCTGATCGGTTTGCCAGTATTCAGCGTTTCTAATAAGGCTAATTCATCCGCATGCTCGCGGATCAGTGCCGCCCACGCCAATAAAATACGTTTGCGTTCACGCGCCGGTAAACCCGCCCAAGTGCCGTTGTCAAATTGCGTTTTGGCACAATCGACCGCTGCAGCCACTTCCGCCGGGCCACACGCTACAACCTGCGTTAATACTTTTCCAGTCGCCGGGTTCAGCACCGGAAAAGTTACCTCAGATTGCGCAGTCACATATTTCCCGGCAATAAATGCTCTGGATTCAATAGAGAGAGCAGTCGTCATCGATTGCCATTCAGCATAAGTCCGCATACCCACCTCTTTTTGGTTATTGATTTATACTTTAGTCGGAACCCAAAGCACTTTTCAGGCCAGAGCCCTGTTTTGTTCCATACCGTAATCAGCTTGTAATCCGTAACTGATACCATCAGAGCAGTTCTTGTGCAAAAAACACCATATTAGTGCAGCCCTGTTTGTTAACAGCACATATCCCGGGGTAATCAGGCCTGTTTCTGATGGCACCAAATTTGCTCTGATCCATCAGAAGCTATCTATCAAGTTAGCATAACAAGGAGGAGCCTATGCGGCCGCATTCAATGACATCCCGATGTCCCTGCTTACCCCTCGACATGCTCGACCCGTTGCCGATCCATTGCCCTGCCTTCTTTCTGCCTGCACCGTTCCACCAGCATCTCATCGCCCCTGCCGCGACCTAGCGCCGACACTGCCATCGCATTCCTTACACAGAGTTTGCGTAATTACATTTTCTGTTTGATGAGTTAAAGGGTGTCTCTCCGTTAAGGTCAGACAACAACAGTATGTCGTTACCTATGATTGGTGTGATTTGCTGTCACTGGCAGATCAAAGATGAACGTTATTTCCATCTGGCAAGCGATCAGTATGTCGATGCCGTGCGCGTCGGTGCGGGTGGTTTCCCGCTGCTGATCCCAGCCTTGCAAGATAACTTACCCATTTCGCAATTACTGGGAGCGCTTGATGGCCTGCTGTTTACTGGTAGCCCGTCGAATATTGAGCCCTATCATTACGGCGGTTTACCGCTGGATAACGACTTTAATGACCCGATCCGCGATGCAACGACACTGCCGCTGATCAGAGCTGCCGTCGCACAAGGAGTGCCGGTATTAGGGATCTGCCGTGGCTTTCAGGAAATGAATGTCGCCTTCGGTGGCTCGCTTTATCAAAAAGTACACGAACAGCCGCAGATGCTGGATCACCGCGATATCGGTAACACTGCCGATGAAAAATACTGCCGTATCGCCCACTCCATTCACTTTGCTGAACACGGTTTATTACAGCAATGGACAGGGAAAACCGACGCGATGGTCAACTCACTGCATCACCAAGGGGTACAGGAATTAGCCCGCCAACTGACGGTGGAAGCCACGGCCCCCGATGGCTTAGTCGAAGCCTTCAGCGTCACAGATGCCCCAAGTTTCAGTTTTGCCGTGCAATGGCACCCCGAATGGCGTCATCAGGAAAACCCATTATCACAGGCCATATTTCAAGCGTTTGGTCGCGCTTGTCGTGAACATCATGCTAACCGCCACGGATTGGAGATAACGCCATGAGTATCATCAGCGATTGGATGCGCGAACACCGCATCACCGAAGTGGAATGCATCACGCCCGACTTCACCGGCATTGCCCGCGGTAAAATTATTCCGAAAGAGAAATTCAGTGAAGAAGATGGTATGCGCCTGCCGCAAGTGGTGCTGGCGCAAACCGTGACCGGTGAATATGCCGAAAATATCATTCCCAGCACCGATCCCGACATGATCCTGCTACCCGACCCGAATAGTTTACGCCTGGTGCCGTGGGCGAAAGATCCGGTCGCGCAGTTGATCCACGATTGCTTTCATTTTGATGGCTCACCGGTTGAAATTGCCCCGCGCTATGTGCTGCGCCGGGTACTGGCGCTGTATGCCGAAATGGGCTGGGAGCCCGTCGTGGCACCGGAGATGGAATTTTATCTGGTGGAAGTAAACCGTGACCCTGATTTGCCACTGCGCCCGCCAGTAGGCCGCACCGGTCGACCAGAGACCGGTCGCAAAGCCTACTCAATTGATGCAGTAAACGAATATGACGATCTGTTTGAAGATGTGTATGACTATTGCGACATTCAGAATCTGCAGATCGATACATTGATCCACGAAATCGGCGCCTGTCAGATGGAGATCAACTTTCTGCACGGCGAACCGCTGGATCTCGCCGATCAGGTCTTTCTGTTTAAACGCACCGTGCGGGAAGCGGCGATCCGCCGCAATATGTACGCCACCTTTATGGCGAAACCGATGGAAAACGAACCCGGTTCGGCCATGCACATTCACATGAGCATTAAAGATAAAACGACAGGTGAAAATGTATTTTCGCTGCCCGATGGCCGCGCCAGTGAACATTTTTATCATGCGATTGGTGGCATGCAGGCCTATCTGCCGGAAGTGATCGCGCTGATGGCGCCTTTTGTAAACAGCTATCGTCGCCTGACCCGTTATTGGGCGGCGCCGATCAACGTGCAATGGGGTTATGACAATCGCTCTTGCGGCATCCGCGTGCCGCATTCCAACCCAGCGGCACGACGGATTGAAAACCGCCTGCCAGGTGTCGATAGCAACCCCTATCTGGCGCTCGCAGCCACATTAGCTAGTGCCTATCTCGGCATTAAAAATCAGATGAAACCGACCGAACCACTGACCAGCGATGCCTACGGTTTACCGAGCGTGTTCCCGCACGATCTGGATGAAGCCGTCAGCCATTTGCGTGCCTGTCAGCCCATTCGAGAAGTCTTGGGCGAGAAGTTTGTCGATGCGTTTTGTGCCGTGAAAGAGGCGGAATACATCGAATACAAGCGCGTTATCAGCCCTTGGGAACGTAAACACCTGCTGCTGCATGTGTAAGATTGGAGAGCACCTATGAATAACCCACTGATTTACTCAACCAATAATCGCAGCGGCAACCCAGAAACCCAACGCTGGCAGGAGATGGATGCCGCACACCATCTACACCCGTTTTCTGATGCCGCCGCCTTAAATGCCCACGGCAGTCGCGTGATCACCAAAGGCGATGGTGTTTATCTCTATGATTCCGAAGGCAATAAGATCTTCGATGCCATGTCTGGCCTGTGGTGTGTCAACATCGGTTACGGACGCAAAGAACTGGCAGAAGCCGCATACAACCAGATTTTAGAGCTGCCGTTTTACAACACCTTTTTCAAAACCACCCACCCGCCAGTGGCGGAGCTATCGGAACTCGTCACCAAGGTAGCACCGACTGGTTTTAACCATATTTTTTATACCAACTCCGGTTCGGAAGGTAATGACACCGTGATCCGCATGGTGCGCCATTACTGGGCCAGCCTCGGTCAGCCAAAGAAAAAGGTCATCATCTCGCGCACCAACGCCTATCACGGCTCGACCATTGGTGGCGCCAGCCTCAGTGGCATGGATTATATGCATGCACAGGGCGATCTGCCGATCCCCGGCATTACCCACATTGAACAGCCTTATTGGTATGCCAATGGTGGCGAATTATCGCCGGAAGAGTACGGCATTAAAGCGGCGCGCGAACTCGAGAAAAAAATCCTCGAAGTGGGCGTTGAGAACGTGGCCGCCTTTATCGGCGAACCGGTGCAAGGGGCTGGCGGCATCATCATTCCACCCACCACCTACTGGCCGGAAATTCAGCGTATCTGCGGTCACTACGGCATTTTGCTGATTGCCGATGAGGTGATCTGTGGTTTTGGTCGCACCGGTGAATGGTTTGGCAGCGATTATTACGGCATCAAACCGCATCTGATGACCATTGCGAAAGGTCTGTCGTCCGGTTATATGCCCATTGGTGGAGTGCTGGTGCACGACAGTATTGCCGAAGTGCTGATGCAGGCCGGCGATTTCAATCACGGCTTCACCTACTCCGGCCATCCGGTGGCGTGTGCGGTCGCAGCCGCAAATATCCGAATTTTACAAAAAGAGCGCATCATCGAGAAAATGAAGGCGGAAGTGATGCCCTATGCCCACCAGCGCTGGCATGATGCGTTTGATGATCATCCATTGGTCGATGATGTGCGCAGTCTCGGTTATTTCTTTGCCATCACACTGGTGGAAGATAAAGCCAGCCGCAAACGCTTTGCCAACGGGGATGCATTAGCGCTGCAATGCCGCGATGTCTGCTTTAAAAACAACCTCATCATGCGCGCCACCCACGACAGCATGATCGCCGCTCCGCCACTAGTGATGACACGCAAACATGTCGATGAATTTGTCGACCTCGCGCGGCGTTGTGTCGATGAGTTTCAGCATCAACTGAGCAAAAGCTAAACGAAAAGAGCCACCGGAAGGTGGCTCTAATTACTTTGTGTATAGAACTACAAATCTTTCGGTTTATACCCAATCTGGGCATTTAAATCTTCACTCAAAATCTGCGCCATTTCGTGCAGTGTCGCCACTTCATCTGGCGTACAAACACCAACCTTGCCATTATCCAACGCTTTCCGCGTCACCTTGATCTGGTTGCCCTGCTGCTCATATTTGGCAACATAATGGAAACGCCCACGCTCAATATCTTGATTTTGCGGTAAAAACTGCACACTCAAGTTATCTGGCAAACGGATGGTGGTCTCTTCTACCAAACTGGATGGATGACAAACGCGATTCAACTGCCGCATCGGTGCTTCCGTGATATACAGATAATCCACCAGGTTGATGGGTGCTGTAAAACCGGCCGGAACAGGGAATGCCCCATACTGCTTCATGGAGATCCGGTTACTCAATTTGTAATCAGAACTGATCTGATAGGCATCATCCAGCGCGTAAGGGTCGGTCTTATGCAAACGACCACTGCCGCGTTGCAAGCCAAAGCGTAGATGCTGTTTCACAAACTGATCTTCTCGATGCGGATCAATCCCCAACACCATACCGCGTAAGGCCAGATTAAATGCACCAGAGGCGTTGATCTGGGTGTTGCCCGTCCATTTACCTTCATTATTCAACTCAAGATGACTGCTAATGTGCAATGCATCGGTCTGGGCTGAACTCAGCGGTGTCGTGGCCAAGGTGCCATCTTCGCGTAACACCGGTTTGCCGCTGTCCTCAAACGGCAGCGAACCAAACGGGATCAATTCTGCCGTGGCATCCAGATAGGTGTCCAGCTCTGGCACATACAAAATGGCATGATTAAAACTCACCGAATTCGCCACCGATGAGCGATAAAAACTATCACCTAAATTGATTAGCACTTGCTGGCTGGTAATGCCTTTTGCCGCCAGTAATGCCTGCAGTAAGGTAGCCTTATCTTTACAATCACCGTAACGATTTTGCAGAATATCTTCGGCTTTATGCGGCACAATGCCACCATTACCTAGCCAGATCCCGACATAACGGATGTTGATCCGAACCCAGTCGTACAGCGCTCGGGCCTGCTCCTGATGCGTGGTTTTCCCGACCGTTATTTTATCTGCCAGCAAACGGATCGCGGTCGTCGGCAGCGCCTTATCGGCCGCCCCCTGATGATACGCCGCAGCCAGTTGTTTCCAATCAGCAAACGAGCTCATCACGATCAACGGCGCATAATCAATCGCCGAGACATAATCATCCCCATGCGTCTGTGCTGCATTTGGCTGACGATAAACCCAGTGATAACGACGCAGCCCATGTTCTTCTGTCACCTTGCTAGCTTGCCAGTCACGCACATCCAGATTCAGCTTAGGCATGGTAGACGGTTGCGATAGCGATACTTCCGCCAGATCTACCACCACCGCCGGATTTACCGATTCCGTTTCCGTGAAATAGCCTTTAAAAGAACCTTCCGTCACCTTGAGTGTGGAATGCAACACCACCTGATCACCGACCTCTACATCGGGATATGCGAATGAGCGGTATTTATAATCGGAATATTGCGGTGCACCCTGTGCGGCAGGATCTTCCTGAGTAAAGATCTTATCTTCGCTCACCATCAGTTTTCGGCCATCCGCTTTCTGAGTGTAAGCCTGGATAGACGTATATTGCTCTCGCTTGCTACTGAATCCCAGACTGTCACTGGCGACCATGTCGACGCCCTCTTTCGTCAGCGGCTGAATGATCTGCGTTTCTGTTTTGATATATGAGGCATCGGCATTCAACTGATAATCCACCTGCGAATGCACCACCTTCAATAACGGCGAAATCGTATCCTCTTCCGCTTGTACTGTCTGACAACTGACCAATACACCAACCAACATTCCGAACCAGTATTTCATGCTTCCATCCTGTTACAGCTTATCGCGCTGTTACCCATAGTAACGCACCTAACAAACTGACCCTATCAGCTTCTTTTCACCGGTTTTCACACGGCCCCGATTAAGGAAAAGTTAATACAGCTCTGCTAGGTTAGTCATATTCACCCAAAGAGCCAAATTTGCTCTTTCATTAGTTAAAGGAATCACCGATGGAATTTTCATCCGAAAAAATCAAAGTCTGGGATGTGTTTGTCCGCCTGTTCCACTGGACAGTCGTCACATTGTTTTTCTGTAACTACCTGTTGTCCGACAGAGACATGCCCTTTGCCCGTGGTAATACCTTACACCGTTATGCTGGCTACATCGTGATTGGTTTCGTACTCGCACGTCTGATCTGGGGTGTCATTGGCTCTAAAAATGCCCGCTTCAAAAATTTCATTCCAAATCGTTCTGAATTTATGTCTTACATGCGAGCCATGTTGCGCGGAGAGCACCCTTACTACGAAGGCCATAATCCTGCCGGTGCGGTGATGATCGTCTGCCTGCTCAGCGGATTATTACTGACTGGGCTGAGCGGTTGGTTAGCCAGTCTGGCTGATGTGTATGATGGCTGGCAAGCCAGTGTAGCGATGGCGACCGACTTTATCGATTGGGGGGAAGTGCACGAATTTTTTGCCAATCTGACCATGTTAGGTGCAGGTATTCATATTACTGCCGTAGTACTGGTCAGCCACCTGACCCGTGAAAATCTGGTGCATGCTATGCTCAGCGGTTATAAGAAAAAACCGAAATAAGCCTGACAGAAATAACAGAGGGAATGAGAGCGGCTCAGAATCCTCTGTTATTTACGCAAAAAACTGCACATTACCATAAACTCTGCGCACAACAATTAATATCATTAATAACAAATAGTTAGCTAAAAACCCTGTCCAGCTTTAATCCTCGTATTAGTTTTCCTGATGGTTCTCTCGCGCTTTTATTTTAAAATAAACCATTATTTATCAATTGGTTAATCAATAAAGCCATACTGGCATGTTCCCTGCTTTATCTACGCCGAATGCCAATTCCGGCATCGAACAATAATTAGGAGCACGAACATGCCAACTCCCGCGTATATGACCATTAATGGTGAAAAACAAGGTCTGATCACAGCCGGTACGTTTACCGAAGCCTCTGTAGGCAACATCTATCAGGAAGGTCACGAAGATGAAGTCATGGTGCAGGGCTTTGAACATCAGGTGGTCTTACCTCGCGACCCCCAGTCAGGTCAACCATCCGGTCAACGCGTACATAAGCCAGTCAAAATCAGCAAGGTTTTCGATAAATGTTCCCCGCTGATTTATAACTCACTGACTTCCGGTGAACGTCTGCCCAGCGTCAAAATCAAATGGTATCGCACCTCTGCTGCTGGCACGCAGGAACATTATTTCACCACCGAACTGACCGATGCCATCGTGGTCGATGTACAAGCACGTATGCCTAACTGCCAAGATCCATCGTTGGCACATTTCACCCATCTGGAAGACATCTATATGACCTACCGCGCGATTAAATGGACGCACGAAGTGTCAGGCACATCCGGCTCGGATGACTGGCGTTCACCGGTTTCTGCTTAAGCCGATAACGACTAAATCGCAATGCAAACCACACCGCATTCCTTTTTTGGAGTGCGGTGTCTTTTTTCTCGACAAGTTTTTATCGATTAGCTATTTGGAAGGGTCAATACATGTGGTTCTTTTCCGCAAACGAAGCGCAGTTTCTGTTTACCGTCGATGGCTGCAGCGAAGAATTAGGTGTATTGCGCTTTTCTGGCGAAGAAGCATTAGGCAAAAACTACTGCTTTGATATTGATGTGGTCTGTGACTCAGACGCACTGGATATCATGGCTTTGCAGCATCAAACCGCTTGTCTGACTTTACAAAACACACCGCAACCCCGCTTTATCCATGGCATAGTGCTGAGTGCTGGCCATATCAAAAGTGATAATCACCATCATCACTACCGGTTCCGGCTTGCCCCCCAGGCAGAATTGCTGCACTACCACACCAACCAGCGAATATTCCAACAGCTATCTGTCACCGATATTATTCAAGAGATCTGGCAACAAGCCGGGTTAAATCCCGCCGCATTACGCGTGCAAACCACACACCCGCAACCATTGCTCACCTACTGCGTACAATATGGTGAAACTGATCTGCACTTCCTGCAGCGATTATGTGAATGGCATGGCCTGTTCTACTATTTTGAACACACTGCAGACCAGCATACGATGGTGTTTGTCGATGGTCAGGAACATTGCGCGAAGGTTGCTCCGGTTAGTTATCAGCCCGACTCAGGACAGAACCCCGACAATCCCATCCTGAGCCAATTCGACTGGCAATTTACCGTGACGGCAGAACAAGCCTCAGTAGATGAATATGATTTTACCCGCCCTCGATTTGCTCTCACCGGTAATACCTCATATACCGGACATGAATGGTATCAGTATGGCACTCAACATAATGCTCAGTCACTAGCGGCTACTCAAGCCAGTTTGATCCTCGCGCAGCAACAACACGAGCGTCAGCGTATTTTGGCGCACAGTAATGTACGCAACATCTATCCCGGCAGCTTTCTGCCTGTCAATGCACATCCAGAAATCGCATTAAATTTGCCGTGGTTTGTGGTCTCGGTACATCACAAAGGTGAGCAACCACAAGTGTTAAAAGAGCTAGCCGAAGGCCGCAGCAACTATCAAAACCGAGTGCTGCTGCAGCATAAAAATGTTCGATTCGCACTGCCCTGCACCCATAACAAACCACAACCCAGTGGTTTTCAAACTGCAATGGTGACTGGGCCTGAGAATCAAGAAATTTATACCGATGAATATGGTCGCATTAAGGTGCAATTTCATTGGGATCGTGACGGTTGTCTTGATGAAAAGACAAGTTGCTGGTTACGTGTTGCACAAGGCTGGGCTGGAGCTAATTATGGTCAGCAATTCTTGCCCCGCACCGGTCAAGAGGTCATCGTCGCTTTTTTAGAACACGATATCGACCGCCCCTACGTTATCGGCTGTGTGCACAATGTGGTGAATACACCATCCATTCAATATCCTGTTAACCAGTCACAAAGTGGGTTTCGCACTCGTTCCAGCCCTGATGGCAGTGGTTTCAACGAACTGCGTTTTGAAGATAAAAAAGGCAAAGAACAAATTGTGCAGCACGCACAACGCAACTGGTATCGTAAAGTAAAACGCACCAGCCGCACTGAAATTGGCGCTAATGAGCATCTCTGGATTGGTGGCAAAGATTTACGACAGACATCCGGCGAAGCACATCTCACTATTAATAAAAACCGCCTGACCAATATATCCGGTAATCAGGATCTGCATATATTGCAAAATCACCATCTGCATATTAATCAAAAATGGTTATCTAAAATCGATCAAGAGTTGCATATAAAAACAGGGCAAACGATGGTTTTAGAGGCAGCAACAGCCATGAGCTTTGATGCCGGTGGCAGTACATTATTACTCGATAATTCGGGCATTAAATTACAAGGAAGCACGATTCGCATTAATAGTGGCGGTGCTGCTAGTGACATAAAAAACGCTGCTTTAACCAAAATAGAGCTGCCAATCACGCTGAGCAGCGTACTAAGCTCAACAACTAAGAGAAAACTTATACTTAATCAAACTAAAAATATTGAATTTTATGATGAACAGATTCAATTGATAGATAGGAAAACAAGTCAACCTTTAGTAAAGGTACCTTACGTGATAAGAAAAAAATCCAATCAGGAAACATTAGCAGTTGGGGATACAGACCATAATGGTTTGACTGTCAGAGTTAGTTCATACACATCAGATGAAATAGAAATAATAATAGGTAAAATATGACATCTTCAATAAGAACCAACAACAAAAAGAATTCAATACATATAAAAAAAGTAGATACAAGGCTAATCTATTTTATTATTTACTACATAAAAGATGGTGATGATGGGGCATTTAAGAAAGCTGCAACTACAAGACAGATGTTAATTAGATCGAAATTAGATCCTGATGACAACTCGCTTATATTATTATACCCAGTTACTACTGGTCATGATTTCAAATCATGCTGGCAGGACATAAAAGATCACCAAAAAGAAACTATATCATTAATAAAAGAAGGCCATATATTTTCTCATGCGAGTAAAGGCGAAACAGAAGATGGCCTAGAATTTTTTCATTCCGACGAACAGGATGGGACAATTGACTATGAAGAAATTATTGAGTTACCTAGTTTGAGTTGGTCTATTAACTCAACTTTAACTTTATATGGCTGTAATACAGGGCTCACGGGTAGCGTAAGAGATTTTTCTATTGCTGATGTATTTCATGAGAGACAAAAAACGAAAATTATAGCTCAAAGAGGATATGCTTACTTCTCAGAACAGGAAGATACATACACAAAAACATCCATGGACTCTTTGTCAATTTTTTTGTGGGCTTATAATAGAGGTCAAAATTCTATACTAGGTAGCGGTGAAAAAATCCCCCCTCAGATAATCGAGATGTAAGATGAAAGAAATCACGATACCAACCATTATTTTTTTATTCATATTGATTTTATCTATTCAATCAAACCACACAGGGCTAAACATCAACTATCTATCAATACCTATGGTAGTTAATTTATATTTCTGCTTAAAAAAAAGAAAAAAGCTAGCTATCGCATTAACTATTACTGTGCTTGTGATTATCTTATTGATCAATAAATACAATATACTCGTAAATTACGAAACATGGTTGAACCGGGGCATGCCAGCGGCATTTGAATTAAAATAAATGCCGCCCAAACACTGTAAGCGGCACTTAATTTTTGACTTCTGAGAGATCTATGAAAAATTAACCCGCCGCATCCACGACTGCATAGCTCTTCATGACATCGCCTTCGAATTTCAGTTCAACCACTTTTTCGACTTTAGATGTATCGCTACCCAATGCTTTTGCGATACCAGTTACAGCGCTTAATTTACTGTTTACGCTGTCCATGTCGTAAGTCCACACGTCCAGTGAATCTTCAGAAGCTGTTGATTTTGGTTCACCCAGTTTCTGTTTTACTTGTGCTTTAGTGGTGACGTTTTCCTGAAACTTCGTTTTCAATATTGCTTTAACCGCTTGGTCAGCAGAAACACCTGAATCTTTTGCCGAAGTAACGGCAGTTGCCGTGTCAGTCACTGCATCTAACAGACCAGCATGAGCAACGCCTGCTGCGATTAACAAAGATCCCGCAATAATTATCTTTTTCATATATTTTCCCAGTTAAATTATCCTGGCTCAGAAAAAAAGCCGACGCAAATGTATAGAATTCAATCGCATCGGTCAATTAAAGACATAGACTCAATCATGTCAAATCGGAGATATGCGCATGAATAAAGCGACATTACTGGTGCCGTTACCCTGGCTACTGTTAGATATGGCAGGAATACTGCTGGTCATGTGGGGCGGTTTTGAATATTTTGGTTGGCTCCATTGGTGGCCGCAAGCGTGGCATTATCCCTATTATGAATTATTGTTGATGATGATAGGCTTTTTCATGATGACACCTTATCAGGTGAAACTGCTGATGGCCGTCATGCGTCGCATACAAGAGATAAAAAAAGCGCAACACTGATCGATCAATAGCACAGTGCCGCGACTACCGACTGGACAGCCATGCAACTCACAGGCAAAGTGAGGAACAACTATACACGAGAATATTATTGCGGCAGCTTGCTGCTAACAGGGCATGAAGATGAAAAAGAACAAACCCATCACCACCGAAGATATTCTAATCAAATTATGTAATTCCGTTAAAAACGTTCTCTCGGCAGCAGCGCAAACACCCATCGATTACTCCCCTATGATCCAACGGATCACCAAAACCAGCCTGAAACCAGATATCGGCTGTTTTGTGGTGTTTGATGGCGCATTTTCCGGTTTAGTGGTGATCAATTTTTCCGCTGCCGCTGCTTTGGAAGTGTATCAAAGCTATCTGATGCAGATGGGCATCCCGAAAGAAGAACTGGCAACCCAACATACGTCAGATGAAGTCGGTAATGTCATGGGTGAGCTGATGAACCAGATCCTCGGCGATTTCACTGGTAAAATTAGCCATGAATTGAAAACACATATCACACAAAGCCAGCCAAAAATGCTGACCATCAACAAGCAAGTATTGCTGTCTATAGATACCAATCTCGATCGTCCACAAGCGCGTCGGGTCTCATTTTATACCGGTAAAAACAATATCTTCTATCTGGAACTGGCGATTGATCGTACCGAATTTATCCAATTACACGATTTTGAAACGAATCAGGAATTAGATCCGGACGCAATTCTGGCCGCTGAAGCGTCAAAACAAGACAGTCCAGAAGAGAAAATTGTCTATAGCAATGGCAATAATGATTCCGACGATCTCTTAGCCTCGCTTGGCTTGTAACATCCCACGCACATCTTGTCGGATCATTGGGGCTATGCAGCAGTCTGTGATAACATAGCCCCTTAATCTCTTTTTTAGTCAGGACTGCGACTTTGGATACACCGCTGCTGAATTTTCATAAGGTGCATTTTGTTACCAGTGCACCGGACATTCGTCATCTTCCTAATGACGGTGGCATTGAGATCGCCTTTGCCGGTCGTTCCAACGCAGGTAAATCATCTGCACTGAATGCATTAACACAGCAAAGACAATTAGCCAGAACCAGTAAAACCCCGGGCCGTACTCAGCTGATCAACTTGTTTGAGCTGGAACCCGGCAAACGTTTAGTCGACTTGCCTGGTTACGGTTATGCGCAAGTGCCGATCGAGATGAAGCTGAAATGGCAGGCGGCATTATCGGAATATCTGCAGAAACGCGAATCGCTGCATGCACTGGTGTTGTTGATGGATATCCGCCACCCGCTGAAAGATCTCGATCTGCAAATGCTGGAATGGGCATCGAACAGCGATCTGAATATTCTGGTCCTGTTGACGAAAGCCGATAAATTGAATGCCAACCCACGTCGGGCAATTGTGCAGCAAGTACGTAAAGCCACGATGGTGTTTGGTGATAATGTGAAAGTGGAAGCTTTCTCATCTCTGAAAGGCATTGGTGTGCCTGAAGTAACCCGAATTTTATCCGACTGGTATCAACCAGAAATCGATCCGGATGCCATTGCGGACGAAGCCGAATAAAACGAACGCCGATAGCTCTCACTATCGGCGTTGTTGTTTAAGCCCTACCCAGATTTAGCGCTTAATGCGCTTGGTCCCAGTTATCACCCACACCAATACCCACATCCAGCGGCACTTTAAGGCTGGCGGCATCCATCATGTATTGCCGGATCACCGGTAGATACGCATCCAGCTTGTCTTCGCGCACTTCAAACACTAACTCATCGTGTACCTGCATGACCATACGGATCGAATCCGCGTCACAGCCCTTGATCCACGCTGCCAGTTTGATCATGGCACGTTTGATGATATCCGCCGCCGTTCCCTGCATTGGCGCGTTGATCGCCGCGCGTTCTGCAGCCTTACGCAGCCCCATGTTTTTGGCTTTGATATCCGGCAGATACAACCGGCGACCAAACAATGTTTCAACGTAACCGGCTTGTTCCGCCTGCTGACGGGTTCTTTCCATATAGGTCAGCACACCCGGATAACGCTCAAAATAACGATCCATATAACGTTGCGCTTCATGACGCGGAATGCCCAGTTGCTTGGCTAAACCAAAGGCGCTCATACCATAGATCAAGCCAAAGTTAATGGCTTTGGCATTACGACGCTGATCGCTGGTCACCGCATCAGGTTCAATGCCCATGATCTCGGCAGCCGTCGCCCGGTGAATATCCTGACCCAGTGCAAAAGCTCGCAACAAACCTTCATCTTCGGATAAATGCGCCATGATGCGCAATTCGATTTGCGAGTAGTCGGCAGCAACGATTTTATAACCCTGATCCGCAACAAATGCCTGACGGATCCGGCGCCCTTCTTCCGTGCGCACCGGAATATTCTGCAAGTTCGGATCAGTCGACGATAAACGCCCAGTCGCCGTTACCGCTTGATGATATGAGGTGTGCACTCGTCCGGTGGATTGTGCGATCATCAACGGTAATTTATCGGTATAGGTCGATTTCAGCTTCGATAAACTACGGTGTTCCAGCAACAACTTCGGCAGCGGATAGTCATACGCCAATTCCTGCAACACTTCTTCTGCCGTTGACGGTGCTCCCTTTGGCGTTTTCTTGATCACCGGCAGCTGCAGTTTTTCAAACAGCACTTCACCCAGTTGTTTCGGCGAACTTAAGTTGAATGGACCCCCGGCGATTTCATGCGCCTGCGCTTCCAACTCTGCTAGGCGCACTTCAATTTGCTGACTTTGGTTTTGCAACAGAAACGGGTCAATGAGTGCACCGGTACGTTCCATATCCGACAGCACTTCCGCCAGCGGCAGTTCCATCTCCAGCAGTAAAGCTTTTAATGCCGGCTCTTTTTCGACTTGGGGCCACAGAGTTTGGTGTAAGCGCAGCGTGATATCGGCATCTTCGGCAGCATAAAACGCGGCCTTTTCCAGCTCAACCTGATTAAAGGTCAGCTGTTTTACCCCTTTACCCGCGACATCTTCGAAGGTTTGTGTGGTGTAATTCAGATATTTTTTCGCCAGATCATCCATGTTATGGCGTGAGGCGGTGGAGTTCAGCACATACGACTCCAGCATGGTATCAAACGCAATACCTTGCAGATGGATACCATGATTACGCAACACATTCCGATCAAATTTCAGGTGCTGACCGACTTTCCGACGCGTCGGATCTTCCAGCAGTGGTTTTAAGATGGCTAATGTCTGTTCACGATCCAGCTGCTCTGGGGCGCCCAGATAGTCATGCGCTAAAGGTAAATATGCTGCCTCACCGGGGGACACCGCGAATGACAAACCGATCACCTGCGCTTGAATATAATCCAGTGAATTGGTTTCAATATCGAACGCGAACAATTCCACTTGCTGTAATTTTTCCAGCCAGCGCGTCAAGTCTGCTTCTGTCAGGATAGTCTCGTACTGGGTTGTAACATCAACGGGAGTGATTGTTTCAACGGTTGCTTCACTGAGGCTTTCCAGTTCTTGTACCAGATTCTTAAATTCAAACTGACGATAAAGTGCTAATAAAGCCTCTTTTTGCACTTCGTGACGACGCAACTCAGCCAGTGACAGTGGCAATTCGACATCGGTTTTAATGGTAGCTAATTGCTGCGAAAGGCGAACCATCGCTTCCTGTTCTTTAAATTTCGCCGCAAATGTTTTGGCACCGCGAAAACTAAGTTCAGCAACCCGCTCCGGATGTGCGGCAATAGTGTCAATGCTTCCCACACCTTGCAATACAGCCACGGCGGTCTTATCACCCACCCCGGCCATCCCCGGAATATTGTCGGAACTGTCACCCATCAGCGCCAGATAATCGACAATCAACTCTGGTGGCACACCAAACTTATCAATGACACCCTGCCGATCGGTGAGCTGATCTTTCATGGTATCCATCAGCGTGACATGTTCAGAAACCAGCTGAGCCATATCTTTATCACCGGTACTGATCAGCGTTTCGATTTGTGATTCGGTGGCCTGACGCGCCAGCGTGCCAATGACGTCATCGGCCTCAACGCCATCAATCACTAACAACGGCAAACCCATAGCGGTAATAATTTGATGGATTGGTTCGATCTGACTGCGCAAATCATCGGGCATCGGTGGCCGGTGCGCTTTGTATTCCGCGTACATGTCATTACGAAAGCTTTTGCCTTTGGCGTCAAAAACAACCGCGACAATAGAGTCCGGATATTGTTTTAGCAGACTACGCAGCATGTTGGTGACAACACGAATTGCACCGGTCGGTTCACCGTTAGAAGTACGTAAATCCGCCTGCTGAGAAGCAAAAAAAGCCCGGTAAAGATAGGATGATCCATCAATCAGAATCAACGGAGGGGTCTGAGTCATTATATTTCGATCTTAGGAAAGGTCATCGCACTAGCATGCCACAGCTAGCTATTCAGCTCCATCGCAGGAATCTGTGGATAACTAATTTAAATTGTGGATAAGTTTGTTGAAGAAATTGGCAGAACCTGTTAGGTAATGTGTAAAACTTCTAAATACAAAATAAAAACACATAAATTTCATACAGTTAAAAAAGATCGAGTTCTGAATTAACAAGAAACATGATTTATGTCAATGTGGAAAAAAGAATTGAAGATCCAAAAAAAACGCATAAATGATGCCAAAAACACTTGATCTTTGGCATCATTCAGTTCAGACGGTTTGCCAGTTCACCGTGGTCTGCCCGAATAATTTACGGGTCAAATAACGCAGTAACACCCCATATGCAGGTACGAACAGGCCAATACTGATCAACAGTTTCACCGCATAATCTACCGCCGCAATTTCCACCCAGTGCGCAGCCATAAATGGATCTGGGCTTTTATAGAACGCGATGCCAAAAAATGCCACGGTATCCAGCATATTACCGATGATGGTCGAAGCCACCGGGGCTATCCACCACTGTGGTAACTGCCGCAATTTACTAAACACTGAAATGTCTAAAATCTGCCCAAGCAAATAGGCCATAAAACTGGCGCAGGCAATCCGCGCTACAAACAAATTAAACTGCGCGATTTGTGCCAACCCCAAAAATTCACCGGCATTAAACAACACCGATAATAAATATGAGAGCAGCAAGGCCGGCAACATCGCACAGAAAATAATACGGCGCGCCAGTAATGAGCCAAAAATCCGCACAGTGAGATCCGTTGCCAGAAAAATAAACGGGAAACTAAACGCCCCCCAGGTGGTATGAACACCCAAAATTTCGATTGGCAACTGCACCAGATAGTTACTGGAGGCAATGATCAGGATGTGGAACAGCGATAAACGCCACAGCGCCTGCCGTGACTGGTTTTCGGTAAATAGCATATTGTTTCCTTTTTGGATAAAAAATGGGGTGAGGGAACCCATGTTCGCTTGCAGTTAACTCACCATTCTGCACACAAAACGGCAGCTGGCTATAGCAAGGCGCGGGATTATACAGCGAAAGATTGCAGAAACAAGCCGGACATCAAACTTACAATAAAATTGAATGTTCTTTCTTGCAGAACTGGCGAGTCAGTACCATGATTAAGTTAAGCGATCAGCAAGCTTCTCGGGCGACAGGATTCAACTTCGCACCCGGAAGGATGACGAAGCGAATCAATAATGAAACGCCAACTTGTTGACCGACTGGGAGATCAATTTTTGTTCTGTTGCAAACGACCTCGGTGAGCAGGCTTCAATGCCAGACCCGGTCAGGACACATGATGATGCCATGCGCAGTAACAAGAAAAGATCAGAAAGACAATCTGGGAGCGCTTTGCTTAAGTTGGCTGTCGGGCAATACCGGATAGCATCACAACCAGTGAAGACGGCTCTTCCTAACTAAGGAGGCAGCACCCTGAGTAATCTTTTAATAGTAGTCCAGTGTTACGAGTTCATGTTAAACGGTTAAAAGAGTTAATGTTCAAAGTAAATGTAAAAGCGTTAATTTTTCAGCGTAAATGTAAAATGTGTTGATTGGTTAAACGTTACAATGTTGTTCGTAAAAATGTTACTTTGTTAAATGTTAATTGGTTTAAACGTTAAATAGTTAATTGATTAAGCTTAGATCTGGGGCCCATCCATCGGGCCCCTTTTAATATCTGCGTTTTATGGTTTATCCCTTCGTCCGATCTCGCGATCTTCTTTATTTATACCCGCATCAGATAATAAATCGCTTCTGAAGTCGGGTTAAAATTACGTTACACTGTGCAGGTAATTGGCATAAGGAATCGTTGCACATGTCGGACAACACTCATTTCGGCTTCAAGACCGTTGCGGAAACTGAAAAAGAACATTTGGTTGCGGATGTTTTTCATTCTGTGGCAGAGAAATATGACCTGATGAATGACCTGATGTCATTTGGCATTCATCGTCTCTGGAAACGCTTTACCATTGATTGTGCTGGTGTCCGTCCGGGGCAAAAGATCTTAGATTTAGCCGGTGGCACGGGTGATCTTACGGCTAAATTTTCTCGTTTAGTCGGCGACAGCGGTGAAGTGGTTCTGGCCGATATTAACGATTCCATGCTGAAAGTTGGACGTGAAAAACTGCGCAACAAAGGTCTGGTGAATAATATCCGTTATGTGCAGGCCAATGCAGAAGCACTTCCTTTCCCGGATAACTATTTTGATCTGATCACCATCGGTTTTGGCCTGCGTAATGTAACGCACAAAGAGCAGGCGCTAGCTTCGATGTATCGAGCTCTAAAACCAGGTGGACGCTTGTTAGTGCTAGAATTTTCCAAACCGACCAATGTCGTCATGTCCAAATTGTATGACTTCTACTCATTCAAAGTGTTGCCGAAAATGGGGCAACTGGTCGCAAAAGACAGCGACAGTTACCAATACCTGGCAGAGTCAATCCGTATGCACCCAGATCAGGAAACGCTGAAAGCCATGATGGAAACGGTTGGTTTTGAGCAAGTGACCTATCACAACCTGACCCAAGGTGTAGTGGCTTTGCACCGCGGCTTCAAATTCTAAAAAGATCACGGGAATAACGCATGTCTCTGTCCCCTCTGAGTACCGCGCTGGGTGCTTTGCTCGAAACCGGATTGAACCAGCTATTGTCGCTCGACCCTCGCTCCCGTGAGCGCAGCAAACCGCTGCACGGCAAAGTGCTGAAGCTGGAGCTGCAAGGTATTCCCGCGATCTGGCTGATGTTTTCATCCCATCAGGTCGATGTTTTAGCCGCTTATGAACACCCGGCGCATGCCAGTCTCAATCTGAAATGGCAGGGCTTACAAGTCTTACGGCAACCGGAAAATCTGAGCCGTTATATCCGCGAAGAACGTCTTGATCTACAAGGTGACCCAGCCTTGTTTCATGCTTTTAGCCATTTATTCAGTGAATTACAGATCGACTGGGAAGAACAGCTTTCTGCTTACACTGGAGATGTATTAGCACACTGGTTATTCCGTGGTGCCAAGAAAATACAAAAATGTGCCGCTCAACAGTGGCAACTAAGTCAGCAAGATCTACGCGAAGCCATTACCGAAGAATGGCAACTGGCACCAGGGCCATTACAACTGGCCGCTTTTTGCGATGATGTCGGCGCATTGGTACATGACAGTGAACAACTGCTGCAACGCGCCGAACAATTGTTTCAGCGGAGTGCACAATGATTTTTAGCGAATGGCGACGCTTTTATACTATTGGCAGTGAACTATTACGCCACGGCCTCGATGAGCTGGTTCCGCGCCAGTGGCAGCCATGGCCAGTACGATTGTTGCGTCGTTCGTTATTCTGGTTGCGTAATCGCTATCCAACACAATCACGCGGCCAACGTCTGCGCCATGCTTTCGAGACACTCGGCCCGGTATTTATCAAATTTGGCCAAATGTTATCGACCCGACGGGATTTATTACCACCCGACCTGGCGGAAGAACTAGCTCAGCTACAAGATCGTGTTGCCCCTTTTGACGGGGAACTGGCCCGCAAACTGATTGAACTCGCGTTAGGGCAGCCGATTGAAGAGTTGTTTTCTGAATTCGATCCGATTCCCCTCGCCTCAGCGTCTGTCGCGCAGGTGCATACCGCACGTCTGAAAGAAAATAATGCCGACGTGGTCATTAAAGTGATCCGCCCGGACATCAAACCTATTATTAATGATGACATCCGACTAATGCGTTTATGTGCTCGGATCATCACCCGACTACTACCCAACAACCGTTTACGCCCGGTAGAAGTCGTAGAAGAATACCGACGTACCTTATTAGATGAACTCAATCTGATGAGTGAGGCTGCTAATACCATCCAGCTGCGGCGGAATTTTGAAAACTCGCCACTTTTGTATGTGCCACACGTTTACCCTGATCATTGTCGGGAAAATGTGCTGGTTATGGAGCGGATCTACGGTATTCCAGTCTCGGATCGTATTGCGCTCGAAGCCAATGGTACCGATCTTAAATTACTAGCGGAACGTGGGGTGGAAGTCTTTTTTACTCAGGTTTTCCGCTACAGTTTTTTCCACGCCGATATGCACCCCGGTAATGTCTTCGTTGCCTATGATCACCCCCACGATCCACAATGGATCGGCATTGATTGTGGTATCGTTGGCACATTAAATCGTCAGGATAAGCGTTATCTGGCCGAGAATTTCCTCGCTTTCTTTAACCGCGATTACCGAAAAGTAGCTGAATTGCATGTCAAATCTGGCTGGGTGCCGCCAGAAACAAAAGTGGAAGAATTTGAATCTGCACTGCGAACAGTGCTGGAACCGATTTTTGCTAAACCACTGGCGGAAATCTCATTTGGCCATGTCTTGCTGAATTTGTTTAATACTGCGCGTCGTTTCAATATGCAGGTACAACCGCAGTTAGTGTTATTGCAAAAGACCCTGCTTTACATTGAAGGATTGGGCCGTCAACTTTATCCACAATTAGATCTGTGGCAAACCGCCAAGCCGTTTCTGGAACACTGGATGCGCCAGCAAATTGGGCCACAAGCAGCATGGCGAGCGATTAAAGAGAAAGCGCCGTTCTGGGCTGAAAAATTACCCGATATGCCCGATCTGATTTACGACACCCTGACACAAGTTCAGCATCAGCAACACATGGTGAAAGGGCTGTATCAGCAATATCATCAGCAACATCGACGTCATGCCCAATCCCGGTATCTGCTAGGCACCGGAGCCGCATTGTTACTAGGCAGCATTATTTTATTACCCACTCATGAACAGTTAGCAACGGCTGGCCTAACCATTAGCGTTATTTGCTGGCTTAACGGTTGGTGGAAGATTTCCCGCCGCTAAATCCTCTGCAACAGGAGTTCTCATGCCGCAATTTATACCATCATCTTTTCCGCTTCGTCGCCCACGTCGCATCCGCAAACATGAATTCAGTCGCCGTTTAGTTCGCGAAAATCGGCTGAGTGTGGATGATTTGATCTATCCAATGTTTGTATTAGATGGCGAAAATCGCAGAGAAAGCATCAGCAGCATGCCGGGTATTGAGCGCTTGTCTCTCGATCTCTTGCTCAAAGAAGCAGAAGAATTGGTTCGCTTAGGCATCCCAGCCATTGCATTATTTCCTGTCATTCCAGCCGAGCAAAAAAGCCTGCTGGCGGAAGAAGCTTATAATGATGACGGACTAGTTCCGCGAGTAGTCCGGGCGCTGAAAGAGTACTTTCCTGAACTAGGTGTGATCACTGATGTTGCTCTTGATCCTTATACTACACATGGTCAAGATGGCATCATTGACGATGAAGGTTACGTTTTAAACGACTTGACTACCGATATTCTGGTCCGTCAGGCGCTCTGCCATGCTCAGGCTGGTGCAGATGTAGTGGCTCCCTCAGATATGATGGATGGCCGCATCAAAGCTATTCGAGCTGCGTTAGAACAACAGAATCTGATCAACACACAAATCATGGCGTATTCCGCAAAATACGCATCCAACTATTATGGTCCATTCCGTGATGCCGTCGGCTCTTCAAGCAATCTAGGCAAAAGCAATAAAAATACTTACCAGATGGACCCAGCCAACAGTAACGAAGCCATACAGGAAGTCGGTCTCGACATACAGGAAGGCGCAGACATGGTGATGGTGAAACCCGGCATGCCTTACCTTGATATCGTCTACCGGGTTAAGCAACAATTTGCCATTCCCACTTTCGCTTATCAGGTCAGTGGAGAATATGCGATGCATATGGCAGCCATCCAGAATGGCTGGCTGAAAGAGCGTGAATGTATTACGGAATCACTGCTTTGTTTCAAACGCGCAGGTGCCGACGGCATACTGACTTATTTTGCCAAACGAGCGGCAATTTGGTTACAAGAAGAAAAATAGTGCCTAAAACAAAGCCCCGGAAAGGGGCTTTGTTTTATAAATTTCATTTCTTTGTAGGTTCTGCCGCTGAAACTGGAGCAACAGTAACGGGTTTGATCTGTAACTTACGGTCACGCAAATTTTGCATCATCTTTTGCCGTGCTTCGATACGAGCCGCTTTCAATTCATCTTCCGTGATCCCATTATCCGCATCTTTATCAAAAGCTAAAAATTGCATTTTATCCATGCGTTGTTTGATTTGCAGGATCATACGTTCTTCCTGCAATTGCTTAAATGCAGAGAATTCGTTTTTATCTAGTTTACCATCATGGTTCTTATCTGCTTTGGTAAACAAATTTTCCGCTTTTGCAGGTGCTGGATTGGCCGGAGAAACTTCAGTTGCATAAACTGGTGCACATAACATGGTTGCTAATACGGCAGTTACCATCACTTTCATTTGATTGTCTCCCATTAATTGAGCACTGACAAATTAACGAAGAGATATTGTAAATCTGTGTCGAAAACAAACTTATTTGCGACAAATTGTGACAAACAGAAAGGGAAAAAGCCGGTTAACCGGCTTTTTAAAAAAGATTATGGGCGAATTTCAATTGGTGTTCCAGGCTCAACAGATTCCCAAAGCTCATCCATATCAGCATTAATTAATGCAATACAACCATTAGTCCAGTTAGAACGCTGCAACGTCTGATCACTCATAACAGACCCCTTGCGCTGGCCATGCAGGAGTACAAGACTCCCTGGATTAACCCCCAGTTTGCTGGCACGTTGCATGTCTGCAACACTCGGGTAGGAAATATGAAAAGCTTTATAATAATTAGAATCAGTCTTCTTATAGTCCAGCAAATAGCGACCCTCTGGCGTCCGGTTATCTCCTTCGCGGACTTTGGGGCCTTTAGGATTAGAACCTAACGCCACCCAATAACGTTTTAGCGCAACACCTTTTGAATATAAGGTCAGACTATACTGAGACTTTTTTACCACCACCAAATCCGCTTTAGGTATTATGGTTGCGTTTGCAGTAACGCCCAACAACAATCCTACCGCTAGAATAACAAACTTCATGCTTCCGTAACCCTGTTAATCCATATCAATACACTGTTGCGGCAGATAATAACTGCTACAGCAATGAGTTCAATGTAATAACGCAAATTTTCAGCTAATAATAGAAATTTAAAGTAAATAAATTTCGTCATCCAGACAAAAAAAAGCCCTGAGCATCAGCTCAGGGCTTCGTATTAGTTG
>MTLE01000112.1_pt1 | contig 29063 bp, 24 predicted proteins | sample 1982461 | NCBI WGS metagenome assembly MTLE01 (sample SAMN05712605, study PRJNA340218) | biofilm metagenome | isolation source: sample SPL anode biofilm adapted to -200 mV | place: USA | collected 2012-02-03
TCGGGAGGTTTGCGGAATTCGTGCAGCATACATTCGGCCTGGAGCGCATCGAGAACTTGAAGCCGAAACATGTCCAGGCGTACGCCGCCAGCCTCCACGAACAGGGCGTTTCCGCCCGCACCGGGGCCAACTACATGGCGTATGTCCGCGACCTGTGCCAGGCCGTCGGAAACACACGGCTCCGGAAAATATTGAACTTCGCCGAATTGGCGATGGAGCGGGATAAATTCGAGATTTTTCGCAAGCTGACTCTGGATGAGTTCGGCAAAAGCGGGTTGATCGGGGAGTTGGAACGGGGTGGGCGCAGTCGGGAACGGTAAGGCATGGCAGGGGCAGGCATATATTGAGCGATGAAAGGGCGTGTCCTTCTTGGACGGTGATGGTGCCAAATTTGAGTTTATGATAGTGTACGAAAACGATTGCATCGACATAAGCCCCGCTGAATTGAGGCTTGTCCGTGCACACCTGGGTGAACTGCTGCAGCAGGTGATGTGTGATGTTTCTGATAAAGAGGAGGAATAGCAATGATCGTGGCTCTCTACGCACGGGTATCGACGACAAAACAGGCGGATAAGGATCTCTCCATTCCCGACCAGTTCCGCCAGATGAGGGAATGGTGCAAGGCCCGGCATTACGAGATCGCGCTGGAATATACCGAGCCGGGTGCTTCCGCAACCGATGACCGGAGGCCGGTGTTTCAACGGATGATCGCCGAGGCCTGCACCTCCCCTCCTCCCTTCGATGCCATCATCGTGCACAGCCTCTCCCGCTTCTTTCGCGACATGATTGAGTTCGGTTTGTACGAACGGCGGCTGAAAAAGCATGGCGTCGTCGTCCTCTCCATGACCCAGCAGACCAGCGACGATCCGGCCGGGGAAATGGCGCGACGCATCTTCAGCCTGTTCGACGAATACCAGAGCAAGGAGAACAGCAAGCACACCCTCCGCGCCATGCAGGAAAATGCGCGGCAGGGGTACTTCAACGGCTCGACCCCGCCCTACGGCTACCAGGCGGTGGAGCTTGATATGCAGGGAAACAAGGGCAAGAAAAAGAAACTGGAAGTTGATCCGGCGGAATCTTCCATCGTCAGCAAGATATTTCAGCTCTACCTCTACGGACACCAGGGCCAGCAGCTTGGCACCAGGGGGATGGCCGCCTATTTCAATGACCGGGGCATCACCTTCCGGGGGAAGCGGTGGCATAAATCAGCCGTACACGACATCCTGAATAACCGCACCTACCTGGGGGAGTACATCTTCAACAGGAAGGAGGCCAAGACCGGGCGCATCAAGCCGGAATCGGAATGGATCACCGTCAGCGTTGAGCCGATCATCGATCCCGACCTGTTCGAACAGGTCAGGCTGAAGCTTGAATCCCGCTCGCCGGACAAAAATCCACCCCGCGTCGTCAGTTCCCCCACGCTCCTGACCGGCATCGTCCGGTGCGGTTCCTGCGGCGCAGCCATGACCATTGCCACCGGTAAGAGTGGCCGGTACCGGTATTATAAATGCTCGCGCAAGATCAACGACCTTGCCAGGGGTGAGCGCTGTCAGAATACCAACGTCCCCATGGAAAAGCTGGACGGCCTCATCCTGCGGACCGTGGCCGAGCGGATATTCACTCCCGAACGGGTGGAGCTGATGCTGAAGGAATTGGAGATCAACCTGAAGCATGCCAGTTCCGACCAGCACGAACAGATCAGGCAACTGACCAGAGAGATCGACGCCATCAAGGAGCAGATGGACAAGCTCTACGAGGCGGTGGAAAAGGGCTTCCTCCCCTTGAACAGTTCCCTGCAGGAGCGGGTTGAAAAACATGAAACCCGCCGTCAGGAGATCCTGGCGGAGCTGGCCAGCCTCAAACGGCAGAAGGAAATGCCAGTGGAAAAACTGAGCAAGAAGCACATTACGGCCTTCTGTTCGGCGCTCAAGGAACGGTTGTGTGACAAGGCTTCGAATTTTGGGAAGGAATATCTGAAACTGCTGGTGAAGGAAATCAGAGTGGACAAAAAAGAAGTGCACCTGTCAGGGAGCTATTCAGCTTTGGCAAGTGCACTTTCTATTTCAACAAAACCGGCCCATGCAATGGTGCCCGGTTTTGTCCCTGCTTGGCTCCCCAACCCGGACTCGAACCAGGGACAAGGTGGTTAACAGCCACCTGCTCTACCGACTGAGCTATTGGGGAATATGGCTCATCCCGGGGGATGAAAGTCCTGCTCCGAAAAGCAGGAGGATTAAGTACCACAACAGCCCAAGCCTGTCAACAGCAAATTTCTACCTACTCCAAAAGGATTCAAACTTCACCTGCCGGCCTAAAGGAGTGCCCCTGAGCCTCCCTCGCTACCAGAGGAAAATGAGCCCCGATATTCCATCAGACCGATGGCCAGACTCCTGTCCGGATGTGGATTATTGGGCAGAATCGATTGACTGCCCCGCTGACAGAGCGTGCTAGTCATACTTCGGACAGCCAACATTTTACATTAAGGGAGACAACAATCGGTAGACGTGTATCAGTGCTGACACTGAGCCGAAACACAGAGAGGCCCGCCTCCGGAACGGAAGCGGGCCTCTCTGGTTACAGAAACCTGCAGACGCGGCCTTCTATTTACCCTCCACCTGGTCCACCAGCAACTCCAGGGTGTGCTTGACCTTGATGGGTGCGCCATCCTGGTGCAGGCCACCACCGATCTGCATCACGCAACCGGGGCAGTCCATGGCAACGATGGAGGCTCCGGTATTCTTGATGTTGGCCAGCTTGCGCTGCAGGATCGGGGCAGAGATCTCGGGCAGCTTGATGGAATATGAGCCTCCCATGCCGCAGCACATGTCACATTCGAACATCTCGGTCAGCTGGTAGCCAGCCTTCTGCAGCAGTTCGCGCGGCTGTTCAAATACCTTCAGGGTCCGTCTCAGATGACAGGAGTCGTGGTAAGTGAAACTGCCCAGCTTCTGCCCCTGCCTGAAGCTCAGGCGCCCCTCGTCCACCAGCCTCTTGACCAGGGTTGAGAAGTCCACCGCTTTTTCGGCAAGTTTTTTTGCCTGGGGAATCCAGTCGGTCCGACCCAAGCTCTCCAGGGTAGCGATGAACTCATGCTCCAAGGCCACCGTGCAGGTAGGACAGGCGGAGACCACGTATTTCACGTCTTCTTTCAGCAGCGCGGTGATGTTGTCCACGGCGTTGTTGCCAGCCACCTCGTAGGCGCCGTTATAGCGGGCCGGTGCTCCGCAGCAGGTCTGATCCTGGGGGAAGATCACCTCAATACCGGCCTTGTTGAGGATTTTGATCAGCGACTCCCCCATCTCCGGATAGGCGAAGTCGATCAGGCAACCGGCGTAGAAGGCCGCTTTTTCCTTCAGCTTGGGCTGCTTGATCTTCTTGAAGCGATCCCGGAACGGTTCGGCGGCGATTGCCGGCAGACTGCGCCCCTCGGTCAACTCGGAGAGGAAGAAGGGGAGATGGCGAATGAACCCTCCGGAGGTAAACGGCTTGCCGGTGATGGAGGCAGCCCTGAGCATGCTGTGGAACAGCTTGCGGTTGTTGACTACACTGAAGATGGCCTTCTGGGTCAGGGACTGCCCCTTGTCCACCACCAGGCGGCGCCTGATCTCCAGGATCATGTCCGGGATGTCCAGCTTGCCGGGGCAGACTTCCTTGCAGTTGCCGCACTGGATGCACAAACCCTGGATATCCTCGGAATTCTGCAGCGCCTCGAACCAGGCGGTGAGGATGGTGCCAATGCCACCGGTGTAGACGCTGCCGAAGACGTGGCCGCCAACCAGACGGAAGATCGGGCAGACATTCAGGCAGGATCCACAGCGGATGCACTGCATGGCCTGCTTGAACTTGACGTCGTGGGACATCTCCGTGCGGCGGTTGTCCATGAGGATGATGTGCAACTGCTTCATGGAGCCGTCGGTATTCTCAACCGGTCCGGTGATGATGGAGCAGTAGCTGGTCAGGAGCTGGGCGGTGGCGCTGCGCGGCAGGGCGGTCAAGATCGGGACGATGTCCTCGAACTTCTCCACGAACTTTTCGATCCCCACCAAGGCGATGTGGATCTTGGGGAGGGTGGTGACCATCCTGGCGTTTCCCTCGTTGGTGACCAGAACGATGCTACCGGTCTCGGCAACCGCCAGGTTGCCGCCGGTGATACCCATGTCCGCCTCAAGGAACTTGGAGCGCAGCTCCTTACGGGCCACCTCCACCAGACGGGGGATATCGGTGGTCAGCCGTTCGTGGACCTCCTTGCCGAACAGCTCGGCCACCTCCTCCTTGGTCATGTGGATGGCCGGCATGACCATGTGGGACGGCTTCTGTCCGGCAAGCTGGATAATCCACTCTCCCAGGTCGGTCTCCTTGACCGACATACCGTTCTTGATCAGGAAGTCATTCAGGTGGATCTCTTCGCTGGCCATGGACTTGGACTTGACCACGTTCTTGACGTTGTTGTCCCGGGCGACTTTCAGGATATACTCCTTGACCTTGTCCGGGCTGTCGGCCAGAAAGACCTTGGCGCCCAAGGCCTCGGCCTTGATCTTGAACGAAGCAGCCAGCAGGTCGATGTGCGATGCCGCAAATGCCTTACGGTCGGCTATGTTCTGGCGCAGTGCCTCGAAATCGATCCCCTCGTACGCCTTGGCGCGGTTAACCTTGTACGCCTCTGAGAATTTCCCCAGGGCGGTGGTCAGTGTCGCGTTGTGCACGGCCTTGCTGACAGAGTCCTTGAATTCCTTTTTCATCAGTTTGCTCCTTCCAGATCATCGACAAAGACGATCACCAATCTCTTGGGGCCATGCACACCGATGGTCAGCACCCGCTCGATGTCGGCGGTGCGGCTCGGACCGGTTATGAACGCGATGTACCTGCTGTTGGACGGATTGATCTTGGCGAAGACCGCCGGTTTGCCGTCCAGGATCCTATCCGTCCCGATGATGGCCACATGGATGACGGGCAGGGTCGACACCAGACGCTGAACGATTGCCGTCTGGTCGGTCACCAGCGACCCGGTGTCGGTCAGGGCATAGCCAGCCTCGCTGATCCCCACCAAAGAGTCGGCAGCCAGCTCGCGGGTAACCTGAAACTTGAGTCCGGGCGCCTTGGCTTGGAGCGACGTCCTGTCGACGCCGTCCAGGAAGGGACCCTCGGCCCACAGGGCATATCCCTTGGGTGCATCGCTGACCCCTTCGTCCTTCAGAAACGAGACGATGAAATCCAGCGCATCAGCTTTCGTTTTGAAACGATGGACTTCCGCGCCAACCGCCTCCGCCTTTGTCTTGAAAAGTTCGTACATATCGTTGACCTCCTTGTAGCGTGTGTATATCCAAATCAAACCAGAGAGGGATAAAGACAGGTTTCGCTCGCGCGCCGCACGAAGATGGTATGACCACATCCCCCGCAACACGAAGCGGCAAAAAACAAATCATGTTTCCACGCAATTTTTAAAACAATAATATGCCTGAACAGAAAAAATCAATAGCACAGGACCGGTATTTTAACAACCAACAGACAAAATGGTCACATGGTATTACCAATTCCATATCTCCTTGATTTACAGCCTCTTTAAACACAAACGAATATACCAGACTTCCGGCATCACGCCCTGGCATTGGTCTGACTTTTTACGCCTTCGCCAGAAATCGACAGTCCGAGAGCGTTGCTCACGCTTGTGGAGTTCCCCATGTCGCTGACCGCCTCCCCCGTGCAACGGGAAGAACGGTTGCCCCTCCTTTCGCGCAGAGCACATCGGCAAGCAGGTTCCAGCGGGCGACACTGCTTCTTTCAGAGACGCGGCGTATGTATGAGTGATGAACAAACAGGCGGGGACGATTCTCCTAGCACCGAAGCAGGAGGAGAGGCAAAAAAAGACTACGGCTGAAGCCATGGGGATTCGCACAGAAGAGATCGCTGCTGCATCCGTGAGACGGCGGGCCGCGTAGCACTGCCGTGGCGACAGACAGGGATCAACCGGTGGATGCTGGCAACAAAAAAAAGCCCACCGAAAAACTCTCCGGGGGCTATTTTTACGATGACGGCCGCCTTAGCGCCATCAAAAAAGAAGCGTTTTGTACTCCACCAGCCTGGCGGAATAACTGCCGGCCTTTCCGCGCCCCTCCTGACGGGCGATCATGACCCCCACGTCATCCCCCCTGATCCAGCGACGGCAACGCTTGTTCTTGTCCTCGAACTGAACCACCCGAAAGCGGTAACTTTTGCCGCCCACCTGGATATCCTCACTGCGAATCCAGGTGTAGCGACGCGTCACCACCTCCAGGGTCTCGAAATCAAGCAGGCGCAGGTCGGCCGTCTCCCCTTCCCGTTTCAGTCGCATCTCCGGGCATTCCATGGTCGTGTAGTCATACTGTTCGCGTGGGATCACGATGGTGCGCACATTCCGGTTCTCGGTCACCCTGATACGGAATTCGTTGTGCTCCAACTCCCCCTGGACAACGACAGGATGTCCGTTTTCCCTGCTGGTGCGCGAATAGCGCAGGGTTCCGCCACTGCCAACCAGCGCGACTTCATGTTTGTCCAACGAATAGGAGCGCACCAGGAGGCTGGCGCTAATCCTGGTGGAGCTGGAAAACCTGAACATGGCCCGCTCGCCGCTACCCTCCAGGGAGCAGACCGAGGTTGCCTCCCCGACACGAAAACCGTGGGAGAACACGGAGAAACGGGAGGTCCTCGAATCGATTGCGCCGCACCAGCCAGACAGCGGCAAAAACAGCACACAGAGCAGAACAGCCAGCGCACAGAAGTGTAATCGCTTCATAATTAACCCAGCCTCTTCATCATGTCGGAATATGCGCCGTCACCCCCCTGACGGCGCGCGAAAACCAGCCCGCACAGAGCGGCAGAACCGCGCTTTCGCGGGCTATAGTATGCCACGGACGCACCATCTCTGTACATGCACTTTTCAGCTCACATGACGCCCCCGTGCCAGGGCAACGACACCAGAACAAGCACGGCTACCGCCGCACCCATGACCAACTATTCGTTTTAAGTACTTAATAAAAATGAATATGCTTTATTTTTGCCGTCAGATATGTTCATATCCCACAATTATTCGCCATATTTGACAGTTAGGCCACATATCCAGGCTACAGGAACCGCAACGGGGGAGACGGTTTGTTGCAGATACCAGCAGCAATTCTTGACTCAATCGAATCACTGCATCTGCCACCCATCCCGCAGATTCTGTTGAGATTTCTGCATCTTACCGAAGATGACCGCGCAACGTTCAGTGACCTTGCCGCGCTGGTGGGGCAGGACCCCTCCCTGAGCGCACGCATCTTCACCGTTGCCAACTCTCCGGCTCTCTGCCACGGCAGAGAGTCAAAGAGCCTCACGCAGTGCCTGGTAACCCTTGGCACACGCCTGTCACGAACCCTGGCCGCCTGCCTGGTTGTCCAGAGAGTCTTTGCCCCCACCATTGACAAGCAGCAGTACAGTCTCACCGGCTTCTGGAGCCATTCCCTGCGGGTTGCCGAAACGTCCCGCGCCATTGCGGACGAAATCAACTACATCGATCCGGAAGAGGCCTACATCTCCGGCCTGCTGCACGATGTGGGGCAACTGCTCCTCCTGGGGGGAATGGGAAAGCACTACGGCGCCCTGCTGGCAATGAGCAACGACGAGATGGAACTCCGCGATGCCGAACTGCGCGTTCTCCACACCGACCACGCCATGATCGGCGCCTGGCTGATCGACCAGTGGAAGCTCTCCTCTTTCATGGCCGACGCGGTCCTCTTTCACCACAGCCCCCCCGACGCGATCGTCACCGCCGACAGCCTGAGCCAGATCGTCTGGTCCGCCCACACCTTCTGTAACGCCCCTCTCTCTCCCGAATCCGGCCAGCCTCTCAAAACCGTTGAATTCGATACGATCAACGCCATACTCGGTATCAGTGACCAAAGACTCTCGGCCCTGGAGCAGCGCTGTTCGGAACGTGTCGCCCTTATCGCCGAAACGCTCGAAATCCGCGAGGCCGGCATCCAGACGACACTACCTGCAGCAACCACCCCGCTGGAAGCAACGCAACAAAACCAGCGGACCGCCGACCACTCCCTCAGCCTGCTGGAGGAGACCGTACGGGACATGGCCCTGATGCACCCCCTGCAACAGGATCTCGTCTCTGTGAACAACGAATCCGACCTGCTCCTGACCGTGCGCGAATCGGCCCGCATACTCTTCGGCCTGGGGCGGACGGCTTTTCTGCTGGCACAGCCGGACGGAAAGACTCTCTCCGGCGCCCCCAGCGATGGCCAGCTGGCCATGCTGCGGCAGCTGGAAATCCCGCTGGATCCCGGCCAGAGCCTGGCGGCAACCAGCTCACGGGACAGACGCTCCTACTGCACCTTTTCCAGCGATCTCCCCGCCCCCATCTCGCTGGTCGATGTCCAGATCAGCCGGATACTGGGAAGCGAGGGGCTGCTGTATGTCCCCCTGGCAAGCCGCGGCAGAGCAATCGGCGTTATGGTCTACGGCATCAGCGCCACGCAATCGGGCCGGGTTCTCGAACAGCTCCCCTGGATAGACAGCTTCGCCCAGGTCGCCGCCGACAGCATGGGTGTCTGGCGCGAGATGCGCGCACAAGAACAGCGGATCGAAACAACACTGACGGCACGCTTTGAGCGCCAGACCCGCAAGGCGGCCCATGAGGCCGGCAACCCCTTGGGAATCATCAAAAACTACCTGAGCATCATCAGCAACAAACTCAGCGACCGCCCCGAAATACTGCAGGAAATGGGCATCCTGCGCGAGGAAATCGACCGCGTTACCGCTATCATGCAGCGCACGAACAGCCTCCCGGACGATCTCCCCCCGGCGGATTCCCTGGACATCAACGCCCTGATCGAGAGCATGCTGGCGCTGTATGGCGACACTCTTTTCACCGAACGGGGAATCGCCCTGGAAAAGTCACTGGACTCCAGGATGAGGCCGACCAGCATTGACCGGGACAGCCTCAAGCAGATCCTGACCAACCTCTGGAACAATGCTGCCGATGCCATGGGGACCGGCGACTGCTTCTTCATCGCCACCCATGCCGATGTCAACCAGAATGGCCGCCCCTACGTGGAAATCAGCATGACCGATACCGGCCCCGGCCTGCCGGCGGATGTCATGGAGCGCCTCTTCCAGCCGCTGGAACCCACCAGGCGCCCCGACCATGGCGGAGTCGGCCTCTCCATCGTGGCAGGACTGGTTGAACGCATGCATGGCCGCATCACCTGCCAGAGCAGGAGGGGACAGGGAACCACATTTTCTATCCTGCTGCCGCAATCCGGGAGGGATGAGTCGTGAACAGCCTGAACACGACAACCAGGGCTGCCCTTGAGCGTCACGACAGGCCGCACAGCATCCTGATTGTGGATGACGAGCCGCGCATGCGCACAAGCCTACGCATCCTGCTGCAGGAGAGCGGGCGCGAAATACTGGAGAGCAAAAGCGGGGGCGAGGCGATCGCCACACTGAAAACGAAGCAGATCGACCTGGTCCTGCTTGACATCATCCTCCCCGACATCTCCGGCCTGGATGTCCTGGAGTGGATCACCAGCAGGGGAGACGCACTCCCGGCCAGCGTCATCATAGTCAGCGTCGATGACAACATCGACTCGGCCATTCACGCCCTACGCAACGGTGCCTCTGAATATATCCGCAAACCGTACGAACCGGAGGTCATCCAGCACAAAGTCAGAAACATCCTCTACCGGCGCCACCTGGAACGCGACCATGTGCTGATGACTTCCCGCCTGCAACACTCGGAGCAGCTGCATCGCTTCCTGGTGGAGAGCTCTCCCGACCTGATCTTCACCCTGGACAACTCCGGCTGTTTTACGTTCATCAATAGTCGCATCGAATCGCTGCTCGGCTTCTCGCGCGAGGAGTTGATCGGCAGCTGCTACGACACCATCGTCCTTGCCGAGGACCTGAAAACAGCCCAGCACCCCTTTACCGAACGCCGCCGGGGCAACCGCGCCACCACCAACCTTGAGATACGGCTGAAGTGCACCCCCAGTCATTACCGAAACTTCGAGAATCACCATATCGTGGTAATGATGAGCTCCACCGGCATCTACGGCGAGCACGACAGCGACTCCCCGCTTTCCCGCTGCTTCAGCGGCACCTATGGCGTGGCCCGCGACATCACCGACAGGAAAATCGCCGAGGAGACCATCGCCTTCCAGGCCTTCCACGATCACCTTACCCACCTGCCCAACCAGCGGCTCTTCAAGGACCGCCTGGAAATGGCCATAACCCACTCCAAGCGCCATGGGGGAATGGTCGGAGTCATGTTCATCGACCTGGACCGTTTCAAGATCGTCAACGACACCCATGGTCACGCCGCCGGCGACGAACTGCTGAAGAACGTCGCCCACCGCCTGCGCCACTGCATCCGCGCCGTGGACACCCTGGCGCGCAAGGGGGGAGACGAGTTCACCGTGCTGCTGCCGGATCTGATGCGCGCCGAGGACGCTGCCCTGATCGCCGAAAAAATCATGCACGAACTGGGTATCCCTTTTTCCGTTGCCGGGCAGAAATTTCACGTTTCCGCCAGCATCGGCATCGCCATCGTGCCACGTGACGGGGAGAGTATCGATACCCTTCTGAAGAGCGCCGACATAGCCATGTACCGGGTCAAGGCCAGCGGCAAGAACGGCTACCGTTTCTTTACCCCGGACATGAACATCTGTTACACAAAACGCATCAGCCTGGAAAACGAACTGCGCCAGGCGATCCCCAACTCGGAATTCGAACTATTCTACCAGCCCCAGGTCAGCATCAACGGAGCCTCCATCATCGGCCTTGAAGCGCTGATTCGTTGGCGTCACCCGACCCACGGCCTGTTGAATCCGGGAGATTTCATCGAACTGGCTGAGGAAACCGGCATGATCGGCACCATCACCGACTGGGTACTGGCCGAGGCTTGCAGACAGTTGGCCCACTGGCGTTCCATGGGGTTCAGCGACCTGCGCATTGCCGTGAACGTATCCCCCAAGGAGTTCGAACGGGACGACATGGTGGAGCAGCTCTCAAGATTCATGTCCACCTTCCAACTCCCACCGGACTCCCTGGAGGTGGAGATAACGGAAAAGATCCTCCTGCGCGACACCCCCAGCGTCATCAACAAGATGAAGACCCTGCGCGAACGGGGCATACGCATCTCCATCGACGATTTCGGCACCTGCTATTCGTCACTCAACTATCTGCGGCAGTTCCCCATCAGCACCATCAAGATCGACCAGTCCTTTGTACGCGACCTGTCGGAAGAACACCGCATCTCACCGATCATACAGGCTATCATCGGCATCGCCAATGGCTTCGGCCTGCACCTGCTGGCAGAAGGCGTGGAGACGCACTGCCAGATGCAGACCCTGCATGCACTAGGCTGCAACGAGATGCAGGGCTATCTGTTCAGCAGGCCGGCACCAGCCGAACAGATCGAGCAGATGCTGTGCCACACGATCTCAAACACCACACTGCAATCGCCGGACTTCCTCGCCCATCCGCAACTATTCTCCCCCCTGGTCACACAGGGCCTCCAGGAACGCCCCCTGGCTTGAACGATCACAGGCACGCCCGCAACGCACACAAACAGCGTTATCAAACCAAACCTCTGGCTCGCTGCTTCTCCCCGAGCCTCGTCTCCTCCCTCCAGAAGCAAGGCATTATTCCTGCGCACAAGAGAAACTAAAACTAAATTACCAAAAACACATTAACCATCATCGTACACATCCTTTGCCCACACAACGCACAAACCGCTGCCGTGTAAGAAAAAAAACAAAGCCGCCTAAAAGTCGAGTGCGCCAGCGCACAAAATACGGACCAGTTTTCATGTACAGACTTTTATACCCTTGACAGCGTAGAGCATACGGTTTATGAAAGAAACCGCGTATAACACCTCTATGAAAAGGCAAACTCAGGGCAACCTGGGGACGCAAAGCCACGGGTCCGCAGCAGCGGACAGCCGGGACGTCAAGAGAGGGCAAACATGTTTTTCTTAGCCCTTCTTCGCACGATCCAAAGAAGGGCTTTTTTTGTGGCATTCACAATTCACGACCATTACTGTCAACCCTGAACAAAGTACTGCATGCCCTGACCGCATCGGTGACGTCCAGATGCCGCTGCCAGGTTATGTCATCCGGTGAGCACAAGGAGGATCTATGGCGGGAAAGATCAAAGAAATGATTGATTTTGTTCTCAAGCAGAGGGCTGGTGGCAACCCGATGCTGGAGAAGATCATCAAGACCAAGATGATTCTGAAAGGCATCAATCCAGGCAAATTCACACCAGAGTCAGAGGACAATCCGGAGATTGTGCAGCAACTGGAAGGAATGTCGATGGAACTGGGCTACCTTTGCCCCGAAGCCAGTTCCAACGCCGGCTCGGATTCCGAAGAAAGCGACTCATCAACCGGCAGCAAACTGGTCAACAGGCTGGACATCGTAACGGCATATTCGTCACAGGACGATATCGACGACGTATGCAGCGAGTTGTCAAAGCAATTTATTCTCTTCGACACAAAGCTCGTGGTCTTTTTCGCATCTTCAAAATACGCCCCCGAAGAGATCAGCAAAAAAATGCAGGAAACATTTCCACACGCCTTGGTCTTCGGATGTTCCACTGCGGGGGAAATTGTAACCGGTTCGATGCTGAATGAATCCGTTGTGGCCATGGGATTCAACAACGAATCGATGCTGGATGCAAAAATTGAAGTCATTGAAGACATCAAAGACCCGGAGGGGGTCAAAAAGGCTTTTGACTCCTTTACCGACCATTTCGGAGTTGCCGTCGCCGACATGCCGTCAAAAGAATACGTCGGGATCATACTGGTTGACGGATTGAGCAGTGTCGAGGAAGGTATGATGGAGACCATCGGCGATTCGACGAATGTCGTTTTCATCGGCGGTTCCGCCGGAGACGATATGAAGTTCAAAGCCACCTACCTGTATGCGAACGGAAAAGCCTACACGAACGCGGCTCTGCTGGCAATGCTCAAACCGGGAACGGATTTCACCTTCATCAAGACCCAGAGCTGCCGTGATCTCGGCAAACCTCTTGTTGTGACAAAGGCCGACGAGGCACGACGCGTGGTCCTTGAATTTAACGGCAAGCCAGCGGCAACAGCGTATGCCGAGGCGGTTAACTGTGCGGTTGAAGACGTGACAAAACACTTCACGGACAACCCGGTAGGGCTGGTGATAGACGGTGACCCCTTTGTCCGGACTCCCCAGCAGATCAAGGATGATGGTGCCATGGCATTTTATTGCAGCGTCAAGGAAGGAATGGAGCTGTCTCTCCTGGAGGCGACCGACATCATTGAAGACACTCGCAACGCACTCCTCCAGGCGCAAAAGGAATCCGGAAGAATAATCGGGGTCATGAACTTCAATTGCATCATGAGGAAGCTGGAGCTTGAACAGGGCAATGTGACCCAGCAATACGGTGACCTTTTCTCTTCGGTACCAACGGTCGGATTCAGCACCTATGGAGAACAGTACATCGGCCATCTGAATCAAACCGCAACAATGCTGGTATTCAAGTAACTCGATAGAATTCGTGCATTGCAAATGTACGTACATCTTCGTGCGAATGAAGTGACCGTTTAGCACGACAAAGACCATGGAGGTTCACCATGCCTGTAAGTATGGAGGACATACGCGTTGCCGATATCAGTCCTTCTTTGAATGGCAGCCTTTCCCTGACAAACGTAACGGATCTCATCCAATTCCTGGCTTCCAGCTACAAAAACGGGATGATTCAACTGACCAAGCACCCCGAAGGAACGGACGGCAAAATCTTTTTTGCATCCGGAACCATTACCAGCGTATCCACAACCACCTTATCAGGACTTGAGGCTCTCTCGTATATCTTGAGTTGGAACCAGGGAGAATTTCAATTCAGCCCGGATGTCACCTCAATAGAAAAGAACGTTGGCTTCTCAGTGCAGCATTCCATCATGGAAGCCGCTGTACTACATGATCAGCGCAGCAATAGCGCTAACAAGGGAACAGCATCTAAATCAAGCATGGCAATCGATAGTGCCTTGGAAGAAAGGAGCACAATAATGTCGGCACCTGAACGAGATTCAACTACGGTGATGGGTGATTTGCTATTGATCCCGGGCATAGACGCGGTCGTCATTGTCGGGCGGGACGGATTCGTGATCGAATCGGCAGGCCACAGCAGCAGGGTCAACACGGATGAGCTGGGAGCAGCGCTGGCTCATGCCACGAACGCCATCGAGGAAATGGGGGCAGAACTGAAGGTAAACGTATTTCAGGATCTGTTCATCGAATACGGAAAAGCGGTAATCATGTGCAAACCGGTCGGTGACGCCATTGCCGCCGTCATAGCTCCCGATGCGTCCAAGCTCGGAATCATCAGACATAAATCGAAAAAATTCTTTGAAGAACTTGCCCTACTATTCTAGGAGGCTGAACAATGTCACTCAAACTGGATTTCAGCTTAGACAATGAAACATTTCGCCATTATTTGAATGACCATGCCGTAGTAATGCATTCGCACCACTATCTTGCACTGATCACGAAACTTGCGGAAGATCTCGGCGATATCGGGGGCCCCCAACTGCTCAAGGACATTGTCGAGGAAAGCATGCTTCCGATCTTCAATGATTACATTGAGAAAAACGGCCTGACCACCCCGCTGCAAAAGATAAACGTAGGCAAAGAGTACTATTCGGTGTACGGCCTGGGCAAAATCAAAATCGGCGGAACCGAAGCGGGCGGCGAGGCATGCCTGGTACGGTCTCACATCGATGAAGGCTGGATCAGAAAATGGGGACCGTACAGCAAGCCGATCAATCACTTCACCTGTGGCTTTGTTGCCGCCATGTTTTCGGCTGCCTTCGGCAAACCGGCCAAAAGCTATATCGTAACCGAAACGGAAGGCATGGCAGTCAATGGCAGCGAGGGCACGTTTTCCGTTACGTTAACATGACCAGAAGGAGTCACTACCCATGACCGTAATGCGCGATACTGTTGTAAAATCGCTGGCAAAAATCTCTATTGAAGCGGATGAGAACGGGTTGATACCGGAGTACGACGTTCTGGTAAACCTCCTCCCCACCGCCCTCTTGAATGCAATGGCCGAGAAACTCATGGCAGCCGCGCCGCCTGAAAAGAAGCCGATGGTTGCCGAGGGGCTCGTGCGGGCAGCCTATGAATGCGGATACCATACCGGATGCGGCATCATCACCTCCGATACATTCAACGATGTCGTGATGCCGATGGTAACTGAAGGAGAAAAGGACATCCTGCGGGGAGCGTTCGCGGCCTTCACCGCCTGGGGGTGGGCGAAGTCGGGGATCGTTCAGCTCAAACCTGGCGAGAAGATGGTCATCCGCGCCAATGACTATTATGAAGCAGACAGCGCGGGTGAAGGACTTCGGGCCTACATGCTCCGCGGGTTGTGCCAGGCATTCTTTGACCTGACATACGCCGATCCCTATCCCGACGGGATGGACACCTACGTGTGCCAGCAGGTCAAGGGCATCGAAGTCGGCGACCCGCACGGTGAATTCATCGTAACCAGGAAATAGCCGCACGATGCGTATTCACGAGATCTGCCGTTCCACACAACGTATTCATGCAAGAAGACAGGAGAACCGGTTTGGCCAACATCATTTCAGTCATTAGTTCCAAGGGGGGGACCGGCAAGACCACCGTTGCCTTGAACCTGGCGGTTGCCTTGGCGGAGAAAGGCCACCCCACGCTCCTCGTTGATGTGGATCCTCTGGGCGCAATCGGCCTATCCCTTGCCCGAAGCGACACCGAGTGGCCCGGGATCGCCGAGTACATCGCCGAAAAGTACTCCATCCGCGATTCCATCATCACAACGAAACTCCCCTCTCTTTCCATACTGCCGAGGGGCCGTCTGGACCCCCTGGACATCAGTCTCTTCGAAGAGGTCTGCTATTCCACCAGGGTGCTGGGGGAGATCCTCGCCAGCATCGAGGAAGAGTATCGGTACATCATCATCGACACCCCCTCGGGGTTGGGCATGATTACCCGCGCCGCACTGGCGACAAGCACCTACGTACTGCTCCCCCTGCAAGCGGAACCGCTTTCACTGCGCTGCATCACCCAGACCCTGCGGGTCATCAGCCATGTCAGAGAGCAGGAGAAACCGGATCTGCAACTGCTCGGGATTCTGGCCACCATGGTGCAACTGCAGCAGGACACCTCATTCCAGGTAATGAAGGCCGCCTGGGGATCACTGGGCGGCGTCCTGGAAACCTATATCCCACGAGCAGACGTATTCGCCCTTGCCAGCGACAAGGGATTGCCAATCTCGTTCCTGGGTGGCAGCTACCCCCCCGAAGCCCTGAGATTCGAACTACTTGCCACGGAAGTGGAGAACACCATCCGGGAACTGGGTGGTAACACAGGAGAACCAGATGGGCGACAACAGCGTGAACTCTTATGATTTGCGTCAGGCGCAGCGGATCCTGACGGCCCTGAAACGCTCCCCCTGTCCCGGATCACGACAACGGGACAGCGAGGCAGCGGAGACAGAACAGGCCCCCTACCTGTCCCTCTCCCGGCAGGGCATCACCAGCCAGAACCACCAACAGCATACGCCTCCGGCACAGCAGGACCCGGGGGATTCGCGCCCTGAGGAGAACCCGCAGTCATTCGAAAACTGGGAAAGCTGTATCACTTGGTGCATGATTCTCAGCCGGGCAGAGGCGGCCTTCGTGGTGGATTCCCAGGGCTTCGTCATCGCCTGCCGGGGCAGAATCCCCAGCCAGGGCTTCGAGGGAGCCGGGGCAGAACTGATCTGTTCCATCGAGCAACTGGAGCGGATCGCGCCCGACTCGGGAAAGCTCTCCTGCGTGGACCTGGAATTCGACAAGAAACGGATGATCGGATTCGTTACCAGCACCGAGGAGAACGAGCCCTATATCGTCGGCCTCGTATCACCCGAGACCCTGACCGGCCAGACCAAGCAGAGAATCCTGAACCAGATATCCAGCAACCTGCCGAACATGAACTGAAAGGCAGGTCCTCCGCAATGGGGGACCTGCCTCTTCACCCGCCAAATAAACCGTTTTTCCATCAACCCGTTATCAAAAAAAGGATTGGATGTTGCCCGCGGCAAGCATCCGATCCACCCTGACGTTTACAGCCTGAACTGCTGTACAAGCCGCTGCAACTCACTAGCATTGTTGTTCAACTGCGCCGCAGCGGTGGCGGATTCCTGAGCGCCGCACGAGGTCTGCTGAACCACTTCGGTGATCTGCTGCATGTTACTGGCGATCTCGCCGGTGGTAGCGGTCTGTTCCTCGGCAGCGGTGGCAATCTGGTTGACCTGCATGGCAACGTTGTTGACCTGCTCCAGGATATCCCGTAGCGCCTCGCCTGAACGGGCAGCCTCGATGGTGCCAGCCTCCACCTGGTTCACCCCCTGCTCCATGGCAGCCACGGCATCCCTGGTCTCTCCCTGAATGGCCTTGATCATCTCGCCGATCTCGCGGGTGGCACGGGTGGTGCGTTCCGCCAGGGCGCGCACCTCGTCGGCAACCACCGCGAACCCCCTCCCCTGCTCCCCTGCCCGTGCCGCCTCGATGGCCGCGTTCAGCGCCAGCAGGTTGGTCTGGTCGGCGATGTCCTCGATGGTGCCGATGATGGCGCCGATCTGGTCGCTGCGCGCCCCCAGGCTCTCCACGGTCCTGGCCGACTCCTGCACCTTGGCGGCGATCTGTCCCATCACCACCACCGTCTTTTCAACCACCTCCGCGCCGTTCTGGGCCGAAGCCGAGGCGCGTTGCGCCCCTTCGGCCGCCATCTGGCAGTTCTGGGCGATGTCGCCCGATGTGGCCGACATCTCTTCGCCGGCCGTGGCAACGGTACCGGCCTGGGCCGCCACCTCTTCGGCGCCGGTGGCGATCTGCTCCGCGGTGGCATGCAACTGGTTGGAGGCCGCCGCAACCTGGGACGAGGTCCCTGACACCTGGTTGATGATGTTGCGCAGGTTATCGACCATGACCTTCATGGCCTGCAGCAGGCGGCCGGTCTCATCCCCTGAGGTCACCCGGACGTCCACGTTCAGATCTCCCGCCCCGATGGCCGTGGCCACCCGGACCGCGTCATTGAGCGGCGTCGTGATCATGCGGCTGATGTACAGGCCGAGCAGGACGGCGATGACGATGTTGGCAGCGACAAAACAGACCATGAGCATGAAGGCATTGCTCGCGGTCTTCTGGTTCTTTTCCAGCAGCAGCTTGCCCTGCTGCTGCATATTCTCAATCAGTTTGTCGCTCAATTCCTGATAACGCAGGGCAGCCTGCTTGGCCTCGCCGTGCATGAGGGCCAGGGCCTCGGCGTCCCGCTTCTCGTTGTCAAGCCTGATGATCGTAGAGATGTGCCCCACATAGACTTTCCGGGCAGCCTTGAACTGCTCGAACAGCTTGCGCTGTTCTTCGTCGGAAATACTCTTCTCAAAGCTCTCCACATTAGTACCGATGGTGCCGCTCAGCCTCTGAATCGTCTCCAGGGCTTTGCGTCGTTCATTCTCGTCGGTTGCGCCCACCGCATCGCGCAGGTTGATGCGCACCCGCTGGAAGGATTCGGCTATGACCGCCAGATCCCCCAGGGGAACGGCTAGTTTCTCGTACATCATCTTGTCGGCTTCGGCGATCTGACGGTTGCGGGTGATGCCGATGATGCCCACCACACCGCTGATCACCGCCACCAACACGAAGGCAGCCAGCAGCTTTGCACCTACATTCAGGTTGTTAAACATGGTCTCTCCCCTTTGCATGAAACGAAGTGTGCTGCGAATGTCCACCTGCACCGGCATGCACGACAGCCCGGCCGGGACGGATCGGAAAACCAGACAAACACCTCCGCGCAGCCGCCGGCGAAAACCGCGCCCTCCCTGCCGCGGGCAAAACGTGGGGCCGCCGTCACGGTGCCAGGATATCCATGGTTTCAAGCGCCCCAGAAGCCCGCGCCGTGCACCAAAGTTCTTACAAAGAATGATAGATTCTTAACCAAAAGAAGCAACAATGTCAAGCAACTACAGCGCAACACAAAAAAATCGTGTAACACGCACAGCGACGGAGATGCAGGGCACGACACGCGGTGATCACCGTCACACAGGAGCCAGAAACCACACCATCAGACAATGATTCTGGCGAAATTTTCCAGGTACGAGAAACATGCCGGACTGTAGCCGATGAAGTCCCCGTCGACCTGCACCGGCTTGACGCCGCGAATATCCACCTCACTGGTCGTTATGCGCAGCAACTGCCGGCTGGTCTGCGCCCTTCCCGAAAACAGGTCCCACGCCAGGCGCAGATAGTCCCTGCGCCGGTTGCCAAGAATACAGACAACCGTGAACTCCGGCGAGAACAGGTCTCCCCCGGGAACAAGGACAAAATCTCCGCCATATCGGGAAGCCGTACAGACGATGGCGCCATGGCAGGCAAGCGTGCGCTCAGGCGTGACCACCTGGATCATCTCCCCTTCCCAGCGCAAAGCGTACCGCAAGGCAGAGAGCACGTAGGCTCCCTGCTTCAGCAGCCGTTTCTCCCCTGGACGCACATCCCTGACAACCGCGCCATCCACGCCGATGCCGGCCATGAGCAGAAAACGATGGCTGGCCCGCTCCAGGTGCAGGACTCCCAGCGGCAACTGACGGCTTCTGCCGACAATGATCCGTTCCAGGCCATCCTCCAGCGAACGGATGTCGATCTCCCGTGCCAGCACATTGGAAGTGCCCAGGGGAAGAATGGCAACCGTCGCAGTTGCGGGACGCAAACCGTTCAACACCGCGTTGATGGTTCCGTCACCGGCGGCAACAATGACCAGGGGGGCATGTTCCGCCCCATTGATCCTGTGGCAATGGGCAGCTGCATCAGCCGGTGTTCTCACCTCCAGGAGCGTAGGAGTGAGTCCGCTCTCAGCCAGGCGGGTGACGATACGGGTGACACTGCGCGGGTCATAGCTCCCGGAGAGGGGATTGATGAAGAGAAAGGATTGCATGGGAGTGATACCTCCAGAAATGCGCGAAAGAGGGGCAGAGCCAGAATGTTCGCCACAGTCTAGCCGCACTTCAGGGCCGCCGCAAGCATCCCGGCCATAGCCATGTTAAGATTGAAGGGAGAGATAATGGAAAAATCGGGGGGCAACAGCATGGAATTCCTGTTCAACGCATTCGCCTTTGACGGCGAACTGGACCTGAACCGGCTGGCGCAGAAGCTGGGCATGACCCGAAAATACCGCTGGGAAAATCCGATGAAGCTCAACCCGGTAACGTTCGCGCCGGCATCAAGCTCAAACGGTGAACAGGCCTACCTCTACTACTTCGGCGGGGTGGTGTTCCTGAACTGCTCCGCCGACCTGATCGCCCGCTTCCTGGACGGCATTCAGGGTCATGTCGGGCAGATGAAACTGCGCCACCAACTCCCCTTTCACGAAGAATACCGCCTGGAGATCGATCCGCGGCGGGAAACGACCATCGCCAACGACTGCGCCGTCATGCCCCGCTGCGATCTGGCCTTCCTGGACATCACCTGCTTCCTGATCGCCATCGAAATCATCCTCTACCTGCTGGAACTCTTCCGACACTGACGATGTCTGCCGACAGCCCCCGCCCATGCATGCCCCAGGCCGGCTTTCCGCACTCCTGGCCTCGGCGGCCCTTAACTCCCGCTTCAACAGGAGCACACGCAGAAAGTGTTTGACAAGGGCGGCAAGAGCATGTAACGGCAGTAGCCCGAGCAGCATTCGATTATCGAGGAGGAGATGCACCGATGAATACCTGTCCCTGTGGAAGCGGCACGGCATATGAAGATTGTTGCCAGCCGATCATCAGCGGCGCACGACCGGCGCAAACGGCTGAAGAACTCATGAGGGCGCGCTACAGCGCCCATGTCAAGGTGGATGTCGACTTTATCTTAACGAGTACCCACCCGGATCACCGCAAGGGGTACGATCACCAGGGGACCAAGGAATGGGCCGAGAAGAGCGAATGGCTGGGGCTGGAAATCCTTGGCACCCAGCAGGGGGGAGCGGAGGACGAAACCGGCCAGGTGGAGTTCATCGCCCATTACCGTGACGGGGAGGGTTCCCACGACCATCACGAAAACGCCCTGTTCCAACGCAAGAACGGAGCCTGGCTGTTCACCGACGGCGTACGGGTCCGCCCCAAGCCGTTGATCGTGGAGAAGATCGGCCGCAACGACCCGTGCAGATGCGGGAGCGGCCAGAAATACAAGAAATGCTGCGGGAAATAGCGCCTGCACACCAATGAAAAAAGGGCGCCCTGGCCATGAAAGACCAGAGCGCCCTTTTGTTGTCCCGCTTTCCGCAAGGCGACGCTACTCGGAAATATACCTGAGCTGATATGATGTCCCCTTTTTCACATAATTGGGAAAAATCCTGAGGGGGGTAATTCCAGATCCTTGCCTGGAGCAACTGTCGCCTGTGCTATCGCTGACAGGGGAGACAAACGATTGATCCGGCTTTCCAGCTGCCTTAGAGACGCCTGACATCGCCCCTTTGATCAGAGGTCTGTTCGGTTTCTGGGGCTGCTGGGAAACAGAGAGTGTCGTTACGATGGTCATGGTATATTCCTCCTGTATGCGTGCCCTTCCAAAGATGCCTGTTCATGGGAGACAGGCTCCTCTCGTCATCCGCTTATGCCTCCTCAGTACAGTCCGGCGGAGATCTTCGCCTCCTGGCTGGCGAGCATCTCCCCTCCCAGATGTGTCGCCCTGTGGCAGGCGCCGCAGGTCAGTCCCTCATGCACCCGTATCCAGAGAACCCGGTTCTCGGTATCACACCATTCGCAGTTCCAGCGGTAGTAATCCTCATCAATTCGTATTTTCATATAACCTCCATTTTCTCTCCATGTTTGCCTCTACCATAGACCAGGATTATTACGATACAGTTGCGATCGCCAAAAAGGTGTGTGAAACATCACCGGATCCTATCAGTGCCCCCCAGACGGCCTGTCAACCAAACTTCTACGCACTATTTTACAAATCGGCACAGAGTTGTAACATTCCTATGTTACAAGCTCATGAATCAAAAACGGATACAGTGTGTCAGATCACGACCACCGAGGAGTCACCCATGAAACAGAGGATCCTGATCATCGAAGACGAGCGGGACCTTGCCGAGCTTTTGGCCTTCAACCTGGAGAAGGAGGGGTTTGCGCCCCGCTGCGCATTTGACGGCATTTCAGGGCTCGAGGCGGCCCGCGACAGCAAGCCCGACCTGATCGTCCTGGACCTGATGCTCCCCGGCATGCTGGGCACCGAGGTCTGCAAGGCCCTGCGCAAGGACACGACCACCAGCCGCATACCGGTCCTGATGGTCACCGCCAAGGGGGACGAGATCGACCGGGTGGTGGGGTTCGAGCTGGGGGCCGACGACTATATCGTCAAGCCCTTCTCCATGCGGGAACTCTGCCTGCGCATCAGGGCAATTCTCAGGCGCTGCGACGTGGAACAGCCGACCGGATCGCCGCTTCTCACCCTGGGTGATATCGTCATCGACCGGGAGCGCCACCGGGTGGTCAGCGCTGATGCGGAAACCGACCTGACCTCCACGGAGTTCAAGCTGCTGCTCTACCTGGTGGAGCGCCGCGGCCGGGTAATCAGCCGGGACCAGCTGCTGCAGGACGTGTGGAGCTACCATGATGTGGGGGATACGCGCACCGTGGACACGCACATCACCCGGCTGCGCGGCAAGCTGGGCGCTCCGGGAGAGCAGATCAAGACGGTTCGGGGTTTCGGCTACAAAATCGAGGAGAACTAGTCCCATGACATTCCGCTGGAAACTGATGCTTTCCTACCTGCTGCTGATTCTCTTGCTGTCCGGCTCCTATTACCTGAGTTTCGATCACAGCGCCCAGAGCTACTTTCTGGACGAGAGCCGCGAGAACCTGATCAGCCAGACCAGACTGGCCAAGCTGCTGGCCGAGCAGGAGAGGGATACGATGCCGCCCCAACAGCTGGCCGAGAGGATCGGCTCCGCCATCAAGGCCCGCGTCACCCTCATCGACCGTAGAGGAACGGTAACGGGCGACTCCGATGTCAGCAAGGTCGAACTATCCCATCTGGAAAACCACCTCAAACGTCCGGAAGTCGTCCAGGCCATGCAGGGTGGGATCGGTAGCAGCCTGCGCCATTCCGAAACCCTGAAGACCGACATGCTCTACACGGCACTCGGTTACGAGAGCAACGGCAACTACGGCTTCATCAGGCTGGCGCTCCCTCTGGAGCGCCTCTCCAGCGCCACGGCCGCCCTGCACCGCATGACCGCCGGTGCCGTGGGCATGGCGTTCCTGGCCGCCCTGGCCTTCAGCCTGTTCCTCTCCCGCGTCACCTCCCGCCCTTTGCGCGAAATGGCGGAGGTGGCCGCCCGCATAGGAAGAGACGGGGAGCGCAGGCGCATCCCGGTTGGCTCCCAGGACGAGATCGGCGCCCTGGCCTCGGTCCTGAACGACATGGCCGAGCGCATCGACTCCCAGATGCACGGGCTGGACGCGGAAAAGACGCGGCTGGACGCGATCCTGCGCGGCATGGGCGAGGGGGTCATGGTGACCAGCGCCGACGGCGTCATCACCCTGGTCAATCCCGCCTTCAGGAAGATGTTCGCCATGGCAGACGGGGTAGAGGGGAAGAAGCTGATCGAGGTATGCCGCAACCCCGACCTGCAGACTGCCTTCCATGACCTGGCTCGTTGCGGGGGAGAGCTGAGCCGGGAGATCCGCATCCAGCCGGGTGATGTCACGCTGCTGACCCATTGGGTGCCCCTGGCCATGGATGGCGCCGGCCAGGGGGTCGTGGCGGTATTTCACGACATTACCGACATGAAATACGTGGAGGAGATGCGCCGCGACTTCGTGGCCAACGTATCCCATGAGCTACGCACCCCGGTCTCGGTCATCAAGGGATATGCCGAGACCCTCATGCAGGATGGCATGCTCGTCTCCGAGCCGGAGCACGCCACCCGCTTCGTGGAGATCATCCGCAGGCATGCCGAACGGTTGACCACCCTGATCAACGACATCCTGACCCTCTCCTGCCTGGAGGCCAGGAACAGCGCCCTGGATCTCAACGCCATGGATGTGGGCACGACCATCGCCAAATCCTGCGCCATGCTCGCCCCCCGGGCAGCTGAAAAGAATATTTGCCTCCGTAACGAAATTGACAACAATCTTCCCCGGACACTTGTCGACCAGGGGCGGCTGGAGCAGGTGCTGGTGAACCTGATCGACAACGCCGTCAAGTACACTCCCGAGGGGGGCACGATCCGCCTGTTTGCAGAACAGGGAGAAACATTTCTCAGGATTTCCGTGCAGGACAGTGGCATCGGCATCCCCCCCAGGGACCTCCCCCGCATCTTCGAGCGTTTCTACCGCGCGGACGAGGGGCGCAGCCGCGAGCAGGGGGGCACCGGCCTGGGGCTCGCCATTGCCAAACACATCATCCAGCTCCACGGCGGCGAACTGACGGTCACGAGCATCCCGGGCAAGGGCTCGACCTTCTCCTTCACCCTGCGCATGGCCGCAAACAGCTGAGTTTTCACAAACTGTTTCCCCTTCTGTTACACGACCGTAACAGTGCTGTGCTAAAGTAACAAATATTGAAAGACACCACCCATATCTCAGGAGGATCACATGATTAAGAAGGCAATTGTCACAGCTGCGTTACTGACCCTGACGGTCGCATCGGCGCAGGCAGCACCAACTCACATCGATGCCAAGATCAAGAAGTACACTCCCGTCGCCGGTGTTGCCGGCAACCTCAACAGCATCGGATCCGACTCCCTCAACAACCTGATGACCTACTGGGCCGAGGGCTTCAAGAAAAAATACCCCAACGTGAACCTGCAGATCGAAGGCAAGGGATCCAGCACCGCCCCGCCCGCGCTGGTTGCCGGCACCGCCCAGCTTGGCCCCATGTCCCGGGAGATGAAGGGGACCGAGATCGAGGACTTCCAGAAGAAGTACGGCTACAAGCCGACAAAAATAGGCGTAGCCCTGGACTCCCTGGCCGTATTCGTCAACAAGGACAACCCGGTCAAATCCCTCTCCCTGGACCAGGTGGACGCCATCTTCTCCAAGACCCGCAAGAGCGGGCACGCAGAAATAACCACCTGGGGCCAGGTGGGGGTAACCGGAAAACTGGCCAGCAAGCCTATCAGCCTCTACGGACGCAACTCGGCCTCGGGAACCTATGGTTATTTCAAGGAGCACGCCCTCAAAAAGGGTGACTTCAAGAATACGGTCAAGGAACAGCCCGGTTCGGCCTCGGTGGTGGAAGGGGTTGCCAGGGATGCCGCCGCAGTGGGCTACTCAGGCATCGGCTACACCACCTCGGGCGTTCGCGCAGTGCCCCTCTCCGTCAAGGACGGCTCCCCGGCCGCCGCAGCCACCTACCAGAACGTGCTCAACGGCACCTACCCCTTAAGCCGCATGCTCTACATCTATGTGGCCAAGAAACCGGGCCAGCCGCTGCCCAAGGTTGTGGAGGAGTTCCTCAAGTATGTGCTCTCCAAGGAAGGGCAGCAAATCGTCGTCAAGGACGGCTATGACCCGCTGACCGCAAATCTTGTGGACAATCAGCTCAAGAACCTGAAATAAGAGCAGCTGCGTTCCACCCATCCCCTGCCGACAGCCCCAGATGTCCTGCCGGCAGGGGATCCTTTTGCCCCGACCACACGGCACCCAGATAAAGACACCCATGAAAACAGACCTCTCGAAAAAATCCCGACGGCAGGACCGACTGGCCGAATGGTTCATCAGGATAGGCGGCATACTGGTCATCGTATCGGTTGTCTGGATCCTGGTGATGATCGCCCGGGTCGCGCTGCCGCTCTTCAACCCGCCCAGGGCCGACATCAGCTCGTCATGCACGCTCCCCTCTCCCCTGAGGGGACAGAGGATGGTGACCAGCGGCGTCGACGACAGCCTGTCCCGGGTCTTCCTGATGGACGAGAAAGGCTCGCTCCATCTTGTCAAGGCATCCAGCGGCCGGTTGATGGAGTCGCTCACGGTGCCCGCCATCCCTGCCGGCGCGACCAGGATCGTCTCCGTTGACCATCTGGGAGCATCGACCTGCAACCTGCTCTGGGATAACGGCGCCGTAAGCTCCGTCACCATCTCGTTTACCTCCTCCGCTGACGGCTCCGCCACACCGGCTGTTTCAGCGGCCCTCACCTCCAATGACGAGCTGGCCTTTCCGGCAACGGAACCGGTGGAACGCTCCTTCGTGCGCAAGCTGGACAATGGCGCCCTGAGGGTCGATCAGCAAAAAGATGGGCGCTTCGGCATCCATCAGCGCCTCGTGGAGAAGGATCTTCTGGACAACGAGACCACCCGCGACCTCTTCGGGGAGATTACCGACAAGCTGCCCGGAACGGTCACGGCAGCCATCCTGGACCAGAAGGGGCACTACCTGTATGCCGGAACCGACAACGGCTGGGTCATGCGCTGGGACCTGTCCGACGTGGCCGCCCCGCGGCTGCTCGACACGGTCTCAGCCACCGGAGGCGCGGCCGTAACCGCCCTCAACCTGGTTTTGGGAGACGTTTCCCTGGCCATCGGCGACGCACGTGGCGGCTATGCCACCTGGTTCCCGGTCTCCTCCGCCGGGAGCGGCCAGGACAAGCGCCTGACCCGCATCCACACCCTGCCGCAACAGGCCGGAGCGGTGACCATGATCGCCCCCTCTCCGCGCAACAAGTCGCTGGTTTCCCTGGATAGCAGGGGAGTCGTACGCCTGGACCACACCACCTCTGAGCGCACCCTGGTCACCCCCAAGGAGAACTCGTCAGCGGTACTCCAGGCAGCGCTCTCTCCCCAGGGAAAAGCCCTGACCGTTCTGGAGAGTTCGGGAAAGCTCACCACCTGGAATCTGCACATACCGCACCCGGAAATCACCCTGGGAACGCTGTTCGGCAAGGTCTGGTACGAAGGCTACGACAGGCCGGAGTACGTCTGGCAGTCATCCAGCGCCAACGACGATTTCGAGCCCAAGATGAGCCTGATGCCGCTTCTGTTCGGGACCGTCAAGGCGACCCTCTTCGCCATGCTCTTTGCCATCCCCCTGGCGCTGTGCGGCGCCCTCTACACCAGCCAGTTCATGGCCCCGGCGCTCAAGTCGCGGGTCAAGCCGGCGGTGGAGATCATGGCGGCCATCCCCTCGGTGGTGGTCGGCTTCCTGGCCGGCCTCTGGCTGGCGCCGCTGGTTGACCACTCCCTGCTGGCACTGTTCCTGGCCATGGTCATCGTTCCGCTCTTGATCGTCATCTTCCTGCTCTTCTGGAAGCGGGTCAAACCGGCCTCCCGGCTGGAACAGTTGAGCCGCGGCAGGGAGTTCATCATCCTGATCCCGCTGGCGCTGGTGGGCATACTCATCTCCTGGCAGCTGGGGGGACTGGCAGAGGCCTCGCTCTTCGACGGCGACTTCAAGCAGTGGCTCTACAGCGTCCTGGGAATCCGCTACGACCAGCGCAACAGCATCATCATCGCCATCGCCCTCGGTTTCGCGGTGATACCGATCATCTTCACCATCGCCGAGGACGCCATCTCCAACGTGCCGCGCAACCTGACCGCCGCCTCCCTGGCCCTGGGCGCCAGCCGCTGGCAGACCGCCTGGAGGGTCGTGCTCCCCTCGGCGCTGCCGGGGGTCTTCTCGGCGGTCATGATCGGCTTCGGCCGGGCCATCGGGGAGACCATGATCGTGCTGATGGCCACCGGAAACACACCGATCATGAGCGGGAGCATCTTCAACGGCCTGCGCTCCCTCTCCGCCAACATCGCCGTGGAGATACCGGAGGCCCCCCTGGACGGCTCCCTCTACCGGGTGCTGTTCCTGTCGGCGGTGCTGCTGTTCATCTTCACCTTTGTCATCAACAGCGTCGCCGAGGCGCTGCGCCAGCGCTTCCGCAAGAAGTACGGCCGGTACTGATTTCACTCCTCATCCGGCGGGTGGAGCTGTCCGCAGAGAGCGACTTATCCCTGATCCGTCGTGGTTCCCGGTGAAATGGAGCGACAAGCAGCCGGACTGTTTGAGCCAACAGGCGAGTTTCCGGCTGCCGCGGAATGAGCCGTGGAACCACAGGATCAGGGATCCGGAGCGAACGAAGGACAGCTTAAACTGACGAATCCGGGATTATTGTCGATGTACCGCACCACTGCACAACCATGAGGTTTGACCCGATGAAAACGTATCTGAAAACCGGCGAACCGTTTGTCCTCCTGACCGGAGCGGCCCTGGCCCTGGTGCTGCTCATGACCATGACGCTGATCGGCGTGGTCATGACCAACGGCCTGGGCTACTTCTGGCCCCGCGAACTGCTGCGCTACGAACTGAAGGACGGCAGCGTCGCCCTGGGGCAGTTGGTTACCAGCGAGAAGAACCCGGATACCGGCGGCCGCCGCATCCAGCTCAAGGTATCCAACCGTGACGTATTCGGACAGGATTTCCGCTGGATCGACGAGCAGGAGATCAGCAGCCATAGCATCCCCAAGAACGCGGTGCTGATCGAACGCAGGGAACATGGCAACTATGTCGGTTTTCTGAAAAGCGTCCAGGCTGAAGGCCTTGTATCCGAAACAACAGGCGACCCCTGGGAGCTCCTTACCCGGGCCAGGCGTGCCCTGCAGCCCAGGGTCGAGGCCATCGCTGAACTGAAAGACAAGATGTCCGACCTGAACCACGAGGCCGAGCAATTGCGCCTGAAGATCCTCAAGCTCGAGTACAACGGGCGCCAGCGGAACGCCGCCAGTATCGGAGAGTTGACAGCCACCAGGGAGAACATCCTGGCCAGGTTCGACGCGCTCAACGAGCAGATGAGCGCACGGCAGAACGAACTGGCCGCGTTCAAGGCTGAGCTTGTGGATGCCGGCGGCGGCCTGAAAGAGGTGGAGCTGACGGAGATAGTCCGCATCCAGCGGCCCAACGCCATGTCCCTTGCGGCCAAGATAGCCGCCTACGCTGAACGGATTCGCGAGCTGCTGCTGGACGACCCGCGGGAATCCAACACCGAAGGGGGGCTCTTCCCGGCCATCTTCGGCAC
>MTLE01001784.1_pt1 | contig 29055 bp, 25 predicted proteins | sample 1982461 | NCBI WGS metagenome assembly MTLE01 (sample SAMN05712605, study PRJNA340218) | biofilm metagenome | isolation source: sample SPL anode biofilm adapted to -200 mV | place: USA | collected 2012-02-03
AAAACGTGATGTGCGAGGCAAATCCACCTGATTCGTTAAACGGTAGTTCTGGTCAAAAGAGTCATAGTTAAAGCTCAGTCCGGTAGACAAGCTGTGTCTTTTCCCCAAATTGGTTTCGTACATCAACGAAGCATAAAAGTTGCTTTGATCTACATCGTAAAGCTTGCGACCGTAGGCGGCATCTTGGTTGTGCAGACTAGCCGATAACATCAACGCCACATTGGCATTGGTCTCGGGGTTAAGCAAATAAGCATTCTTCATGTAGGCTTCGTAACGGTTGGTTTTTATACCTATTTTATATAGGTCATCCGTCATTGACATGTTACCACCGTGAAGGGTTTGTCCGCTGTTACGGTCTTCACTGAGCGCTTTAATGCCCACTTGAAATTCGTAGCGACTGTTAAAGTATGCCCAGCGGTTATGGAAATTATATTGCTCCACTTTGGGTAAGTCCAGAAAACCGTCGTTGTTGGAGTCGTGCGACTTCGTTTGGTTTTCATAGTGCATCAGCAACATGGTACTCCAGTTCTTATTGATCTTTGCCAATACATCGGCATTGGCTTCGTAGCGACTATCAGAGTCGGCATAAAGGTTGGCCGTTAAAATATCAGCTTCCGGAGTTTGCGGTTTCTTAAACTCAACATTTATTTGTCCGGTAATAGCCTCGTAACCGTTCTTAACGGAAGATGTTCCTTTGGATACCTGAATGCTCTGCATCCACGGTCCGGGTACATAGCCCAGTGCATAAGGCGCGGCAGCTCCACGATAGTTGGGTATGTTTTCAGTAAGCATCTGCACGTAGGTGCCCGACAGTCCCAAGAGTCTTATCTGCTTGGCCCCTGTTGCCGCGTCCGAGTAGCTCACGTCGACCGATGGGTTGGTCACAAAGCTTTCTCCCAAGTTGCAGCATGCCGCACGAAAGAGTTCTGTGCTGCTAATCATTTCCTGATTCATCACACTGTTACGCATCTTCATGGTACCCAACTTGCGGCTAACCACGTTGACTTCACTTAACTCTACTCCTTCATGGAGCACCACATCAATAGAAGCGTTTTTCTTTTCCACGTGAATGGTGTCATTCACAAAGCCAATGAAACTAACCACCAGCATGTGGCTCTTGGCAGGCTTCTCAATGCTAAAGCGTCCTTCGGCAGAGCTGGTTACACCCGAGGTGGTTCCCATCCAGAACACGTTGGCACCGGGAATGGGTTCGCCTTGTTTGTCTTTTACAGTTCCGCGTACTTGTGCGTATGTGAAATTAGCTGTCATCATGAACAGCATAAGATAGATGTATTTCATACTTGATATTCGTTCGTTATTTAATAAATAGAATAGCTTGCCGTTGAGTTACAAACAGCAAGGGTTACCGATGTGCAAAATCGGCACTACGAGTTCGGCTCATTCATCGAAGAACCGATAACGAACGACTAAATAAGTAAGGTAGAGTAAAGAGCCAGGTATTGCCGGGAGCCTACGGCAGGCGGCGAGGTATCCGTGTAATGATGAGCCGCGTCTTCCATCCGCGGAACGGACACCATCAAATCGGGTAATTCCTGGCACAGAAGGTTTATAACCGGTACGGTAATAACCGACTCGAAAGAGTATTTTACCAAGTCGAGTTTGTATATGCTTACCGTACAGCCTTTGCTGTGACACAACTGTTCGCCGTGAGTGGCAACAGATTGGTGTTTCACCGAAGCGGAAGTACAGCAAGAGGGCTGTGTTTCCTGCACAGAACAAGATCCGCAAGAGGATGCAGTAGCATGCTGTGCATGTTGCACCTCACAAGGCATGTCTCCGTATTGGTGAGATTCTACATGAGAAGATTCACAGCGATTGCAACAATAATGCATCACTGCCACACCCGCTCCCACATAGATAATGAGTACGGAGAGCAAACAAGCGATTATGTAACGGAGTCTTTTCATGCTTTTTGCAAAGATAGCTTATTAAGTGTATAAGAAGATATTAAATTTTATGTTTTTATGTGCCCGATTCGTTAATATGTTCTATATTTGTGCGTATAGACAAGGCTTTATAAGCCGCTTAAAATGTAATTTAAAAGCATTTGCCATGATAAAAAAACAATATGTAATGCAGCTGGCCGTTATACTTTCTGTTGGCGGCATTTTATTTTCGTGTGGTAACAAGATGGATAAAAACACAGGCGGGTTGGAATTTGATAGTATATCAATTAACCAAACAGAACATTTGTTTGCCGACTCGGCCAAACCGGCTTGTAACTTGGTTATTAAGTATACCTATCCGGTGAAGGCAACCGACAACCGACTCAAAGACAGCTTGAATTCTTATTTCATAGCCGCATGTTTTGGCGATAAGTATGTGGGACTACCCACACCGCAAGTTATCAAGCAGTTCAGCGAAAACTATGTGGCCGATTACCGCAAAGACCTGGAACCGATGTATCTGGAAGACCAGAAAAAGCACGATGATGAGGTTACTCCGTGGTATTCTTACTACAAGAGCATTGAAGGACACGTGCAGCACTACAAAGGCAATCTGCTTACGTACCGGATTAACTACAACGAATATACGGGCGGTGCTCATGGCATGTACACAACCACTTACCTGAATATCAACCTGGCTACTCTCCGACCTATTAAGTTGAATGATGTATTTGTTGGCGAATATCAGGAGTTGCTCACCGATTTGCTGTGGAATCAGCTGATGGCCGACAATAAAATGACTACTCGCGAGGAATTGGAAGATATAGGATATGGATCGACCGGCGATTTGGTAGCTACGGATAATTTCTATCTGGAACCAGACGGTATTGTATTTCATTTCAACGTGTATGAATTTACACCGTATGCCATGGGTGAAGTGAACATTAAACTTCCTTACCAAATGATGGAGCACATCTTGGCAAAAGATAATATGATCATCAACGAACTTAAAAATTAATAGATAAAACCACGATTATTTTCATGGATATTATATTGAAATATTTTCCCGACATTACAGAGGAACAAAAAAAACAGTTTGCAGCCTTGTATGATTTATACACGGAATGGAATGCAAAAATCAACGTTATCTCACGCAAAGACATTGAAAACCTGTATGAGCACCACGTGTTACACTCGCTGGGTATTGCACGCGTCATACAGTTCCGCGCCGGATCTCGCATCATGGATTTGGGTACGGGCGGTGGCTTTCCGGGCATACCGTTGGCTATCTTGTTTCCCGAAGTGCATTTTCACTTGGTTGACAGCATCGGCAAGAAGGTGCGGGTGGCTACGGAGGTGGCTAGTGCCATTGGCCTGAAAAACGTGACTTTCAGGCATGCAAGGGCCGAGGAAGAGAAACAAACGTTTGATTTTGTAGTGAGCCGGGCTGTGATGCCACTTGCCGATCTGATTAAAATAATCAAAAAAAACATATCGGTGAAGCAACAAAACGTCCTGCCAAACGGTTTAATTTGTCTGAAAGGCGGTGAGCTGGAACACGAAGCCATGCCTTTTAAACACAAAACGGTTATGCACAACCTGAGCGATGAATTCGAAGAAGAGTTCTTTAAAACCAAGAAAGTGGTTTACGTAACGGTGTAAACCGTATCATACTGAGTAAAGCGGATGCGCCTTGGCGCTCCGCATCATTTTAAAGAGAACAAGATGAAAATAAAAAGATTTGAATTTAATATGTTCCCGGTAAATTGCTACGTGGTGTGGGACGAGACCTACGAAGCCGTAGTCATTGATCCGGGGTGTTATTACGAAGAAGAAAAGCAGGCTCTCAAAACATTTATCCTCTCCAATAAGCTTACCGTGAAGCATTTGCTCAACACACACCTGCATCTGGATCATATATTTGGTAACCCGTTTATGCTGAAAGAGTTCGGACTGAAAGCCGAGGCTTGTCAGATTGACGAATTCTGGCTGGAAAATGCTCCGAAGCAATCGCGCATGTTTGGCTTTGAATTGAAGGAAGAACCGGTTCCGCTAGGCAAATATCTATACGATGGTGACATTATCAGCTTTGGTAATACTCAATTGGAAGCCATTCACGTGCCGGGTCACTCACCGGGCAGTTTGGTCTTTTACAGCAAGGGAGATAACTGTATGTTTTCGGGTGATGTTTTGTTTCAAGGCAGCATAGGCAGGGCCGACCTCGCAGGCGGGAATTTCGATGATCTGCGCGAACACATCTGTAGCCGACTATTCGTTTTGCCCAACGAAACCATTGTTTATCCCGGGCATGGTGCTCCTACTACCATTGGCATAGAGAAAGTGGAGAATCCGTTTTTCAGATAATGAAATCAAACTAAAACCTTAAATATCATGGAAACAAATACATTGTGCAATCGTCACATCGGTCCCGATGAGAGCGATGTGAAAAAGATGCTTGAAAAGATAGCTGTGCACTCGCTGGATGAGCTGATTAATCAGGTTATTCCGGCTGACATTCGTCTCAAAGAACCCATTGAGTTACCGGAACCGCTCACGGAATATGCTTACGGTAAACACATGGCAGAACTGGCAGCTAAAAATAAGTTATATGCTACCTACATCGGTATGGGGTGGTACAACACCATTACGCCGGCCGTCATTCAGCGCAATGTATTTGAAAACCCCGTGTGGTACACTTCGTATACACCTTATCAGGCTGAGATTTCGCAAGGGCGGCTCGAGGCACTGATGAATTTTCAAACGGCTGTGTGCGACCTTACAGGCATGCCGCTGGCCAACAGTTCGCTGCTCGATGAAGCGACTGCTGCTGCAGAAGCGGTAACGATGATGCACGGACTTAGACCACGTGATCAGCAAAAGAACAATGCCAACGTGGTGTTGGTCGACGAAAAGATTTTTCCGCAAACGCTGGCGGTTATGCAAACACGGGCGTTGCCTCAGGGCATTGAGCTACGGGTTGGTCAGTACACTTCTTTTGAATTTACCCCCGATGTATTTGCCTGTGTGATACAGTATCCTAACGCTGACGGTACTGTGGAGGATTATCGGGAGTTAACAGCCCAAGCACATGCAGCCAACTGCAAGGTGGCTGTAGCAGCCGACATACTGAGCCTGACACTACTCACTCCTCCGGGCGAATGGGATGCGGATGTGGTATTTGGCAGTACACAGCGACTGGGCGTGCCCTTGTTCTATGGCGGACCCTCGGCTGCTTACTTTGCTACGCGCGATGAATACAAACGCAACGTACCGGGACGAATCATTGGGTGGTCAAAAGATAGGTACGGTAAACCTTGTTTCCGCATGGCGTTGCAAACGCGAGAGCAGCACATCAAGCGCGAGAAGGCTACTTCAAACATCTGCACGGCACAAGCCTTACTGGCTACCATGGCCGGATTTTATACGGTGTATCATGGTGAGGAAGGCGTTAAAAGCATAGCCCGGAAAATTCACGCTACAACGGTTTCTCTTGATAAAGCATTGCAGGCTCTGGGCTACAACCAGCTCAACAAGGCTTATTTTGATACGCTGCGCATAGCTCTTCCTCAAGAGGTTTCCACGCAGCATCTTCAAAGCGTGGCGCTGAGCAAGGAGGTCAATTTGCGCTACTTTGACAACGGTGATGTAGGGGTCAGCATCGATGAAACAACTGATGTCTGTGCGCTGAACACATTGATAAGCGTATTTGCCATGGCTGCCAACGGGACTTCAGAAAGCATTCAGCCTGTTAATGGAGCTTGTGTTATCCCTGACACATTGCAAAGAAAAAGCAGTTTCCTGATGCACCCGGTGTTCCGGTCATATCACACGGAGACGGAGATGATGCGTTACATCAAGCGGTTGGACCGCAAAGATATTTCGTTGGCACACTCTATGATTTCGCTGGGTTCGTGCACCATGAAGCTGAATGCAGCATCGGAGATGCTTCCGCTGAGCCGTCCCGAATTTGGCGGAATACATCCGCTGGTTCCGGCAGATCAAGCGCAGGGGTATTTAGAAATGATTCAAAATCTGGGGCAGTATTTGCAGCGCATTACGGGCTTTGCAGGGGTAAGTTTCCAACCAAACTCGGGTGCTGCGGGCGAATATACCGGACTCATGGTGATTCGTTCTTTCCTGGCAAGCATCGGTCAGGGGCATCGCGACAAAGTACTTATTCCGGCATCGGCACACGGTACCAATCCGGCATCGGCAGTACAGGCAGGCTTCAACGTGGTGATTTGTGCGTGCGATGAGCAGGGAAATGTCGACATGGACGATCTGCGCAACAAAGCCGAAGCCAACCGCAACGAACTGGCTGCATTGATGATTACCTATCCTTCAACACACGGCATATTCGAAACTTCTATTCGTGAAATATGCGAGCTCATTCACAGTTGTGGGGCTCAGGTTTACATGGATGGTGCCAATATGAATGCGCAAGTCGGACTGACTAACCCGGGCTTTATCGGTGCCGATGTGTGTCACCTCAATTTACATAAAACATTCTGCATTCCTCACGGTGGTGGTGGTCCGGGTGCCGGTCCCATTTGCGTGGCTGCTCATCTGGTACCGTTCTTACCTTCGCATCCGCACTTTGCTGATAATAGCACCGCCAACGTGCTCCACGCAGCAGATGGTGTGCATGCCGGTGTAAGCGATTTACCGCTGCATACGGTGGCGGCTTCGCCTTATGGCAGTGCAGGAATCTTGCCTGTTACTTACGGCTACATCCGCATGATGGGGGCTGCCGGACTAACGGCTGCTACGCGTGCTGCCATTCTGAACGCTAATTACTTGGCTGCTTGTTTGCGAGACACTTATGGCATTGTTTACCGTGGGGCAACTGGTTTTGTGGGACACGAAATGATTTTGGAATGCCGTAACATACATCAGGAAACAGGCATCACTGAAAACGATATGGCCAAGCGACTGATGGATTACGGATACCATGCACCTACCCTTTCGTTCCCTGTGCACGGCACGCTGATGATTGAACCCACCGAAAGTGAGAGTCTGGCCGAATTGGATAATTTCGTAGAGGTAATGTTGAGCATCTGGCAAGAAATTGAGGAAGTGAAAAACGGCACCGCCAGCAAGGAAGATAATGTGCTGATCAACGCTCCACACCCTGAATACGAAGCGGTAGCCGATAATTGGGAGCACAGCTACGGACGGCAAAAGGCTGTTTACCCCACAGAGAACGTGCGCAACAATAAATTCTGGATAAACGTGGCAAGAGTAGATAATACGCTGGGCGATCGAAAATTATTGCCTACGCTATACGGAGTGTCACAGTTATGAGCTATATAGGCGAACTGTCCTGACCTATATAGCGTATATGCACTGAGGTATATAGCCGGTTTCAATGAGCTATATACCTCAGTACTTGTTGGCTATATACCCTAGGCGTTTAGCGTTTCACCAAACCAATTTTGGCATTCAGTTTAAAGTAGTACACTCCGTTTTCACGCTCCAGGAAACCGTATTTATCTTTCTCAACCGCTCCTTTTTCGAAACGGGTATTGAGATAAAGAAAGTCTTCGAACACTGCTTTATCTGATTTGTGGTAGCACAGTACTTCACCGTTGCCACTAACCAAAAGCATTCCTTCCACAGCCGAGTCGGTTCCGTTGTAAATCTTGGCAGGGCGCATACCCAAAGCCAAAGCCAACAAGAACTGTTTCATCTTGAACTCATAATAATGGTGCTTGGTAATGAGTTCATCCTTAATCTTTAATGGATTGATGGAGTTCATAGCCTCGGTCAGTTCGGAGACACGAGTAATTCCGTCGAGCTGCATCACACGAAGCATTTCTGCCAGCAAACGAGGAAAATGCAGGTCAATCATCAGGAGATTGCAGCGAAATACCTTGTCGGCTACATCGGCATACTTCAGCACTCCACCCAAACGGTCAATCAGCATCATGCGGTCGGCCACTTCATTGGCAGATTCCAGTGCATTGACTTTGCTCACAGTGGGCGTTGCAAATTTAATACCCGTTTGCTCAAACTTCAAGTTAGCCGTGCGCCCACCGTCGAGCAACGGATTCATCCGTCCGATGCGTGAGCGTACCACAAGCCCCGTAAGCGGTGCATCGGCATGCCAGAAAGCAATAGAAAAGTCTGTGCGATCTTCTGTTTTTGCTTCCAGGTCAAAGATAGAAACAGCATCGAGAAACTCCTCTACTCCATCGGGAGAAGCCACTTCATCATCGGGCGATGTCTTTATCGCATCCAAAATAAGATCGGCCACAGTGGCAAAATCCTCTCTTGGGAAACGAGCATCCATCTCTTCACCCACCACATGTACTTCCTCTCCTTCGAGGTAATAGCGACGGGTGCCGTTGTGCTCTTCGCGTTGAATCATTGCAATGCTCAACTTCTTTTCATCGTCTTTTTTCCCCTGCGGAGTACCCATGTGTACCACACCGGTTGCCAGCAAGCGGAAAAACGTATACAACTCACTCCACTCTTTTTTTGTTGCTTCAAATGCCATCTTATCTGATATATAATATTTAATTGACTAATCTTGGTCGGCCAAACGAGCCGTTTCAACTTTCAACAAGCGCTCGCGTAAGCGGGGCATGCACGAACGGCGAATACGAAGCGTCATGCGGCAATCCATGTCATACAACTGGTCTACAATTTCGGGTTCTTCTTCCTTCACAATGCGCATTACATCATTCATGAAGGGGTATTCAAAAAGTACCGTAACTTCGTCGTCGACGGTTTTCTCCAGAATGGTAGCAGCAGCAATTGCTTCGGCAGCGGCAGCTTTATAAGCCACAATAAGTCCGCTGGTTCCCAACTTGATACCACCAAAATAACGCACCACAATCACCAGAATATCCGTCAGCTCGTTCGAGTTGATCTGCCCCAAAATGGGTTTGCCCGCAGTACCCGATGGTTCTCCGTTGTCATTGGCACGAAAGTCTTTCCGTTCGTGTCCCAGCATGTACGCATAGCACACGTGGCGAGCATCGTAGTACTTCTTTTGATACACTTCCAAATGCTCTTTTATCTCTTCTACGGTTTTCACCGGAAGGGCCACAGCTATAAATTTGCTTCGCTTCTCTGTGTACAACCCTTCGGATACATCGGCTATTGTTTTATAAGTATCTTGAACCATGGCGCAAAGTTACAAAAAAAGTCATTACATATAACTAAAAAGGGCTGCCCGCTTTTGCAGACAGCCCCTATAGTGCTTATTATTAAGACGCAGAAGCGTCATTTGTTCATGGTTAGCATACGCCTCACGCGCTACAGCATGAACGCTACGGCTTATACCAATTTGTGAATCACAAGGCCCGAACGCAATTTGGGTTCAAACCAAGTAGTTTTGGGAGGCATAATATTACCGGTATCGGCAATGTCCATGAGCTGTTTCATGGAAACAGGATAGAGAGCCAATGCCACTTTCATTTCTCCGCTGTCAACACGTTTGCTCAGTTCGCCTAAGCCACGGATGCCACCTACAAAATCAATTCGTTTATCAGAACGCAAGTCCTTGATGCCCAGAATTTCATCCAGAATGAGGTTGGAAGAGATGGTTACATCCAATACACCAATCGGGTCATTGTCATCATACGTGCCCGGTTTAGCGGTCAAACTGTACCATTTGCCCTCCAGATACAAGCTGAAGTTATGCAACTCATTGGGTTTGTAAATATCAGCACCTTTCTCTTCTACAACAAAACTCTTTTCGAGAGCAGCAAGAAACTCAGCAGTAGAAAGCCCGTTGAGATCCTTCACCACACGGTTGTAGTCGATAATGGTCAACTGATTGGCCGGGAAACACACTGCCATGAAGTAGTTGTACTCCTCATCACCACGATGATTGGGGTTCTGTTTAGCTTTCTCGGCACCCACCAACGCAGCAGCTGCCGAACGGTGATGCCCATCGGCAATATATAACGCCGGCATGGCAGCAAATTCCTTCGTTACGGTAGCAATGTCACTTGCATCGTCAATAATCCAGAATGTATGTCCAAATCCATCGCCCGGAGCAATGAAATCATAAACAGGCTCCTGAACGGTATATTTCTTCACCAACGCATCCAACGTTGCGTTATCGGGATAGGCAAAGAATACCGGCTCAATGTTAGCATTGTTCACACGAACATGCTTCATGCGGTCTTCCTCCTTGTCGCGACGGGTTAGTTCGTGCTTTTTGATGATTCCATTCATGTAGTCGGGCACGTAGGCACCAACCACCAAACCATACTGCGTTTTGCCATTCATGGTTTGTGCATAGATGTAGTACAATTCCTTTTCATCCTGTACCAACCATCCTTTGTCCTGGAATAATTGGAAATTCTCTGCAGCTTTGGCATACACACAGTCATCGTGCTCGTCGGTGCCCTGCGGAAAATCAATTTCCGGCTTGATAATGTGATAAAGAGATTTTTCGTTTCCGGCAGCCTCTTCACGGGCTTCTTCTGAGTTTAACACGTCGTAAGGGCGCGATGCTACTTGCTCCACCAGGTTCTGAGGCGGACGAATACCCTTAAAAGGTTTTATTATTGCCATAAATTCTATTCGTTAATATTATTTGTTTACTCTGAACTTCTCGCATCCATCTTTCAGGAAGCCAACAATTTGTTTGGCAGCAGCAATTCCGGCATTGATATTTGCTTCGGCAGTCTGCGCACCCATTTTCTTCGGAGTAGCAAAATAACGACCGGCAAACTTTTCTGCAAACTCTGCATGAGCAGCCGGCATAATGTCAGTAACATACTTGAAGTCGGGTCTATCGGCCATCAGTTTCAGCACTTCAGCTTCGTTGATTACCTCTTTGCGCGCTGTGTTTACCAGCAATCCACCTTTAGGCATGCCATTGAGCAATGCGTAGTTGATGGAGTTCTTTGTTTCGGCAGTTGCCGGAATGTGCAAAGAAACAACATCACAAGCCTTATAAAGTTCATCGGCAGAGTCACAAACTTTCACCCCTTCGCTCTCCATCACTTCTTTAGGGCAGAAAGCGTCGTATGCGTAAATCTCCATACCAAAACCTCTGGCTATGCGGGCCACATTGCGACCTACATTTCCATAAGCATGAATACCCAGTTTTTTACCCATCAGTTCCGTTCCCGAAGTTCCGTTGTAGAAGTTACGCACAGCATAGACCATCATACCCAAAGCAAGTTCGGCCACAGCATTAGCATTCTGTCCGGGCGTATTCATCACACAAACTTGGTGAGCAGTTGCAGCTTCCAGATCAACGTTATCATATCCGGCGCCGGCACGAACCACAATTTTCAGTTCCTTGGCAGCATCCAGAACCTCAGCATCAATAATGTCACTGCGTATAATGATGGCATTGGCATCTTTCACTGCATCCAGCAATTGAGCCTTTTCAGTATATTTTTCGAGTAAAGCCAGTTCAAATCCGGCAGCTTCAATCTCTTTACGAATACCGTCTACAGCCACTTTGGCAAACGGTTTGTCGGTAGCAATTAGTACTTTCATAGCAAATATTGATAGTTTATAAAATGAAATCACCACAGATTACACAAGGCATTTTCACAGATTATTATTCATCTGCGCCCTCGTACAATCTGTGGTGAAAATTATATTAATAAGGTTGCTTAGTGCAGTTTTTCAAACTCCTGCATGCAATCTATTAAAGCCTGAACACTTTCTTTTGGGAGGGCATTGTAGCACGAAGCTCTGAAACCGCCCACCGAACGGTGACCTTTGATACCCACCATACCTCTTTCTGTAGCGAACTTCAAGAAATCAGCTTCCAGTTCTTTGTATTCGGGAGTCATAACGAAGCAGATGTTCATTCTGGAACGATCTTCTTCGGCAGCAGTACCCACAAATAACTTGTTACGATCAATTTCGTTGTACAGCAAATCGGCTTTCTCAATAGCACGGCGTTCCATCTCTTTTACGCCACCCTGAGCTTTAACCCATTTCAGTGTTTGCAATGCAGCATAAATAGGTACTACAGGAGGTGTGTTGAACATCGAACCATTATCAATGTGAGTTTGATAACTCAACATTGTAGGAATGTAACGAGACACCTTACCCAGCGCGTCATTCTTCACAATAACAAAAGTAAGACCGGCAGGAGCCAGATTCTTTTGTGCACCACCATAAATACAAGCGTATTTAGATACGTCGATAGGGCGTGAAAAAATATCCGAAGACATGTCGGCTACGACAGGAATCGGCGAATTAAGATCTTCCTTTAACTCTGTACCAAAAATTGTGTTGTTGGTTGTAATGTGAAAGTAGTCTGCGTCGGTTGGGATTGTGTAGTCTTTCGGGATAAATGTGTAATTAGCATCGGCTGAAGAGGCAACTTCAACAACTTCGCCAAAGCCTTTGGCTTCCTTCATTGCTTTTTTTGCCCATGTACCGGTATTGAGGTAAGCTGCTTTCTTCTCAAGGAAATTGAAAGGTACCATGCAGAATTCCAAACTGGCACCACCACCCAGGAAGAGCACCGAGTAACCCTCGGGAATGTTAAGTAATTCCTTAAACAACGCTTCCGCTTCGTCAACCACAGGTTGGAAGTCTTTAGCACGGTGGCTGATTTCCATCAGAGAGAGACCAGACCCATTAAAATCCAAAATGGCCTTTGCAGTATCCTCTATTACTTCGCGAGGAAGTATGGAAGGTCCGGCATTGAAATTATGCTTTTTCATTTGAAAGTTGGTTTTTGTTATACAATTTCAGTTATTAGAAGTCTTAAGACGCTGCGAAATTACAAAATATTTCCCTTACGCCAAACGTTTCTCTATAAAATTATAATCACTAAGGCTATTTACCTTTCTTTTTATTGGTTTATACAGTATTTATACACCAGATTGTTAGTCGGGCAAACTCAATGGAATGCGCATATAAAGATGAATTAATCAAAACAAAGAAACACGTATAACAAACTGATTATGACTATTATACAAGAATAAACACATAAATATGCAAATCAAAAATATATACCTGACGGACATATTAATGAGAAAGATGCTGCCAAATAATGTTTCATAAAAAAAAGATGACCTCAGAGCAGTTTTGTCACAAAACAAAAACAGACAAAGCATATTATTATGAGCGTTATCGCACACAACATCGTGCTATTATTTTGCTTCTTCAATTAGAGTCTTCATTCCCTTTATTTTTTCTCCCCGAATCAAGGTAAACAGTTGCTTTATTTTGCTGCGACGCACTGCCACGAAAGCATAATGCTCTTTCACATCCACGCGACCCACATCTTCCTTGCCTAAATTCCCCTTTTTATAAAGGAAACCCACAATATCAATTTTGTTCAGCTTATCCTTTTTCCCTTTACCTATATATATAGTAGCCCACAAAGGTTGGGGCGGACGAGCCGGATTATCGGGTAATTGATACACCTCCGTGTCTTCGGGCACATAAGTCGGACAAACTTCTTCTGCATGCAGAATGATATAAGACGTTCCGCTGGCATCCCAACGAGCTGTTCGTCCGTTGCGATGGGTAAACGCTTCCTCGTTGACCGGCAAATGATAATGAATGATGTGCTCCACCTCGGGAATATCTAATCCACGAGCAGCCAAATCTGTAGAAACCAACACGTGACAACTGCCGTTTCTGAACTTATAAAGCGCCTTTTCCCGGTCGGGTTGTTCCATGCCACCATGAAACACCTCGTTGTAAAGTCCCTTTTCAGCCAGCAAAGCACCTACCCTATCGGCTGCATCGCGGTGGTTGCAGAACACAATGCTCGAGCTGCTTCCCAACGAACAAAGCAAGGCAAACAACGTATCAATTTTGTCTTTCGCAGGAGATAGCACCTTCATCAGGCGAAGGCGTGATTCAGACTCTTCGCCATCGGGAGAAAGATAATTGAGCCTGATTACCCGGTTATCGATACCGGCAAACTGTGGAATTTCGACAGCATCGGTAGCCGATAAAAGCATGCGCTTTGCAAGACCCGGCAACTGGTTAATAATTTCAGCCATCTCATCCTGGAAACCAAACTCCAGTGATTTGTCGAATTCATCAATCACTAACGTATGAATGGTGTCGGGGTTGAAATTACCTTTCCCCAAATGGTCTGTGATACGTCCCGGCGTACCTATTATCAAAGCCGGACGGTTGCCCAGCATACTTTTCTTCTCTTCGGCAATAGGGTGCCCACCGTAACAGCAAACAGCTTTCCACGGCGTATTCATGTCTTTAAAAACGGTTTCAATTTGCAATGCCAATTCGCGAGAGGGAACTAGTATCATTGCCTGTATACCGTCATCGGCCGGTTTCAACAGCTGAAGTAACGGTAGCAAATATGCCAGTGTTTTGCCGGTGCCCGTAGGCGACAACAAAATAACATCCTCGCGTTCGCCTGCAGCGCAAGCCAACGCAGCTTCCTGCATAGGGTTTAGTTTTTCTATTTTCAAGGCAGCCAAAGCCGCACGTACAATTTGATTCTTCTTTTCCATCCTTATTTCTTTACGCAACAAAGGTACGGCATTGTTTTGACAAAACGAGGGAAAACGGGAAGAAATAGAGAACAAGGGGGCGGCAGAGAGTACGCACAAAAGGGGAAAGTGCTAAATTAAGCTGATTCACGCAAGCATGCAGAATATAAAAAGATGGGGTTAATTTTAAGCCCATCAAAAAGGGGGAAGAACTAAATTAAGTAAGAATACGCTAATATACTGAGCAAGCAAAAGAATAAAAATAAAAGAAAAAAGGCTGCTCCCCCTTGTTCCGGTAAACCGTTGCAAGGACGAAGCAGCCTTCTGCTATTGTGTGTATTCAGATAACCGGATTAAGCTCCGAAGTCATCGAACATCAACATGTTACGCGGTACACCCAAGTCGTAAAGCATCTTTTCAACAGCTTTAGCCATCGGGCCGGGACCACACATGTAGTATTCTACATCTTCGGGTGCCTCATGGTCTTTGAGGTAATTGTTCAGAATCACGTTGTGGATGAAACCAACCGGACCAGTCCAGTTGTCCTCAGGCAACGGATCGCTCAGCGCAATGTGGAACGAGAAGTTCGGGAACTCTCTCTCCAGTTCGCGGAAATCTTCCTCGTAGAAGATTTCGTTCTTTGAACGGGCACCATACCAATAAGAAATCTTACGATCGGTGATTTTCAAAGTCTTCAGCAAGTGCAAGATGTGCGAACGTAGCGGAGCCATACCCGCACCACCACCAACGTAAAGCATTTCTCTGCCAGAATCCAGAATCGGGTGGAATTCACCGAACGGACCCGATACCATAACCTTATCACCCGGTTTGAGTGAGAAGATGTATGAAGAAGAAATACCCGGAGGTACATTCATGAAACCACCATTTACACGGTCAAACGGAGGAGTAGCGATACGCACGTTGAGCATCACGATGTCTCCTTCAGCCGGATAGTTGGCCATAGAATAAGCACGCATAGTTTCTTCCTCGTTTTTACAAGTAAGATCCCACATTTTAAACTTATCCCAATCGCCACGGAAGCGGTCTTCTATTTCATAATCAGCATACTTGATATCATATTTCGGAATATCAATCTGAATATAACCACCCGACACAAAGTTAAGGTGTTCACCCTTAGGCAAACGCACCACAAACTCTTTGATGAAAGTAGCTACGTTGTTGTTTGACACCACTTCGCACTCCCATTTCTTCACGCCCAGTACCGCTTCGGGTACTTTGATTTCCATGTCCTGTTTTACCTTCACCTGGCATCCGAGGCGCCAGTTTGCCTGTTGTTCTTTACGAGAAAAATGCACTTTCTCGGTAGGCAGAATTTCACCTCCACCCGCTTCTACCTGGCAACGGCATTGTGCGCACGAACCACCGCCACCACAAGCCGAGGGTAAGAAAATTTTGTTTTCAGCCAGCGTAGACAGCAGACTTGAGCCCACTTCTACCTCTACTTCCTTCTCGCCGTTGATGGTCACCTTTACTTTTCCGGAAGGAGAAAGATACCTTTTAGCAATAAGAAGTATAATGACGAGCAGGAGAATCACTCCAAGGAAAACCCCTACACTCGCAAGTATTAAAGACGTCATTGTATATTTCCTTTTTATTAATTATAACTTCAATCCTGAGAAACACATAAAGGCCATAGCCATCAGTCCTACCGTGATGAATGTAATACCCAGTCCCCTAAGCGGAGCAGGCACATCAGAGTAAGCCATTTTTTCGCGGATAGCAGCCAAGCCGACAATTGCCAGCAACCAGCCCACACCCGAACCTAAAGAGTAAGATACCGCCTCACCCATATCAACAAAATGTCTTTGTTGCATGAAGAGAGAAGCACCCATGATGGCACAGTTCACAGCGATAAGAGGGAGGAAAATACCCAGTGAAGCGTACAGTGACGGACTGAATTTCTCCACCGCCATTTCAACCAGCTGCACAATACCCGCAATCACCGCAATGAAAAGAATAAAACTCAGGAAGCTGAGATCAACACCTTCAATAATCTTATCTGCTTTCAGCACATAATTCTCCAGCAAGTAGTTAACGGGAAGCGTCACAACCAACACGAAAGTAACTGCAATACCCAATCCCAATGCTGTTTTCACATTCTTCGAAACCGCCAGGTAAGAACACATTCCCAAGAAGTATGCGAAGATCATATTGTCGACAAAGATCGACTTGACAAATAAACTCAAATAATCATTCATAATTTCCAAGAATTTAGGTTACTTTTCCTGCAAAGCTTTGTTCTTACTCCGTTGATACCAAATGATGCAAGCACAAATAATCAGTGCCATAGGCGGCATCAGCATCAAACCATTATTAATGTAGCCCAAGTCGTAGAAAGACTGAGGAATGATGCGGATGTTAAACAACGCGCCCGAACCCAGTAACTCACGGAAGAAAGCTACAATCACTAAAATCTTGGCATATCCCAAACCGTTGCCCAAACCATCGAGGAAAGACTCCCAAGGACCATTGGCCATGGCAAAAGCCTCCAAACGCCCCATCAGGATACAGTTGGTAATAATCAAGCCCACATATACGGAAAGCTGCACACTTACGTCATACGCAAACGCCTTCAGCACCTCACTAACGATAGTAACCAGCGCAGCCACAACCACCAGCTGAACAATGATACGAATACGGTTCGGTATGGTGTTGCGCAACAATGAAATAATCACATTGGCAAATGCCACGATCACTGTTACCGATAAACCCATCACGATAGCCGGCTCCAATTTGGCTGTAACAGCCAAGGCCGAGCAGATACCCAATACCTGTACGGTAACCGGGTTGTTCATGCTAATCGGGGCAGAGAATACTTCTTTATTCTTTTTAGAAAACAATTGGCTCATATTCTATTTCCCTCCTTATTTATTTGCAGTTAAAAACTTGTCATACTGGCTCAGGCACACCTTCAGCATGGCATCTACCCCTTTCGAAGTAATTGTACCCCCTGAAATACCGTCAACCTGATAATCAGGTTCAGTAACCTTGCCATTCTTCTCAACGGCCAGTGCCACAGCACCATCCTTCATCACCTTCTTGCCGGTAAACTGAGCCTGGAAAGCAGACGTACTGATTTCCGCACCCAATCCCGGAGTTTCACCCTGGTGAGAGAAGTAAACGCCGAACACCGAATCCTTATCGTCATTCAACCCTACATACCCCCAGATGGGTCCCCACAAACCGGCGCCATAAAGCGGCAACACATATTTAGTTTGGCCGTTCACCTGGCAAACATACAGCGGAAGCTGACGCTTTTCAAGCGGTTTAGCCAACTCGGCCTTCATATCAATTTTAAAGCCACCCTCCTGAGCAACCACCTCACCGGCAGCGTTCAGAATCTGATCAGCTTTCACATATTCTTTGTACATCTTCTCTGCATCCTGCCCTTTGGTATCCACGTTCAGCGCATACAGAATCTGCTTCATCTTATCGAGCTCCACATTTTTATTCTGCGTATCTCTGAGTGATGCAGAAGTAAATGCCAGCACAAATGCTACGATAACAACCATTACCGAAGCATATATAATAGTATAAGAGTTACTATTTGTATTCATCATCTTCCGGTTTTAGTTGTTTGACTTAGTTGCACGTTTCTCTCTGCGGCCGATGTTACCTTGCACCACCGTGTAATCAATAAGCGGAGCAAAAATATTCATCAACAAGATAGCAAGCATCATACCTTCGGGATAACCCGGGTTAAGCACACGAATAATGATAGCCATGGCACCAATGAGGAAACCATAAATATACTTACCCGTTTCGGTACGCGCTGCAGTAACAGGGTCGGTAGCCATAAACACAGCACCGAAGCAGAAACCACCCAATGCCAGGTGTTCATACCAAGGCATGTTGGCCATAGCCGTATCAGGACCAATGGTGTTAAACACAAACGCCATGAACGATCCACCCACGAAAACAGAGAACATAACCTTCCAGCTTGCAATGCCTGTTGCCAACAACACAGCCGCACCCAGTAAGATAGCTATCACACTTGTTTCACCGATAGAACCCGGAATCAAACCCGTAACCATGTCCCATGAGAAAGCCGGGTAACCGTTAGGATCAACCGCTGTTGAAGCCACCCCGAGAGAAGTAGCCGCAGTAAGTCCGTCGACCGATTTACCCAGTCCGAAGATGCTTTCGCCCGATACCCAAACGGCATCACCCGACATCTTAGTCGGATAAGCGAAGAACAAAAACGCACGTGTCACCAAAGCCACGTTGAACACGTTCATACCCGTACCGCCAAATACCTCTTTGGCGAATATAACAGCAAATGCAGTAGCCACAGCCAGAATCCACAGCGGACAGTCAACCGGAACAATCATCGGAATCAAGATACCCGATACCAGGAACCCTTCCTGAATTTCCTCCTTCTTCCATTGAGCAATCACAAATTCGATGCCCAGACCCACTACATAAGATACAACCAGTTTAGGCAAAACAGCCAGAGCACCGTAGGCAAACATTTCCAAGAAACCGCCCTGAGCGCCTGTATGAGTAAAATGCTGGTAACCCACGTTGTACATACCGAACAATAGCGCCGGTATCAAGGCAATTACCACCATCGACATGATGCGTTTGCTATCAATCGCATCATGGATATGAGTTCCCGATTTCGCAGTGCGGTTGGGCACGAACAAGAACGTTTCAAACCCGTCGAACACCGAGTGAAATGCGTGGAACTTGCCTCCCTCTTCAAAGTTCGGCTTTATCTTGTCGAGATAATTTCTTAACGCTTTCATTTATAATTTTTCAGTTAGTTATCAATTAGTGATTAGCACATCTCAGCGCGAAGAGCATCGAGACCTTCACGAACAATGCGCTGTACGGGTACTTTCGACGAGCACACAAACTCGCACAAAGCGAAGTCCTCGGGTGCCACCTCATAAATACCCAATTGCTCCATGCGATCGATATCGCCGGCAATGACAGCCTTTACCAGATACTCCGGCAAAATGTCCATCGGGAACACGCGATCGTACTCATTTGACATAATCATGTGCCTTTCACCCCCTTTGATACGAGCATCGAGCACATACTCACGTTTCTTGAACGCATCGAGAATCCAGCTGAAATAAGAACGATTCACACTGAATTGATTGAATCTCGGCATAATCCATCCGGCCAGTTCGTGCACCTCAGAACCTTCGGGAATCACAGTCAGCTGACTATGAAAAGCACCCAGGAACTGGTTTGGAGAAACCTGTTTGCCGGTAAGCACGTTACCGCTGATGTAGCGCAACTCGCGTTCCTTCTTCACATTGCCTGCAAATACGTTGGTAAGCAAAGCCCCAACAGCCAGTTTGCAGTATGCCGGTTTCAACACTTCAGATCCCGTAACGGCCACTGTGCGGGTAAAGTTCACCCGACCGGTATTAAATAAACGTCCGATGAAGATAACCTCCTGCGCTCCGATGGTCCACACCGTTTCGCCCTTGTTAACCGCATCGATATGATGAATCTGCACCCCTACGTTGCCGGCCGGATGAGGACCGTCAAACACAGTAACGGTTACGTTCTGTGCATTAGTAAGTGCAGCCGCTTTTTGTTTGGCACTGATGCCCAGATACGTCTTCGCCATTTTAGCCAACGCATCCAGTCCGGTTTGGAAATTCTGCTCCTCCCCTTTCAACACAAACTCAAAGTCGGGTGCCAGCGGACTGCTGTCGAATGCCGAAACGAAGATAGCTTTAGGAGCCACCGTAGGGTCAGCAATCACGTCATACGGACGCTGCTTCATAAAAGCAAACAAGCCGGCTTGCATAAGCGCGGCTTTCACAGCATCGGCCGATAGTTCGGCCACCTTCTTAACACCAAATTCTTCAAAATCCTGTTCCTCGGCAGCTTGCACGGTGATGCACATCACCTTGCGGCGTTCGCCACGCTCTACGCTGGTAACTACCCCGCTCACCGGAGAAACAAACTTCACTTCAGGATGATTCTTGTCTACAAACAAGGGTCCTCCAGCCATTACATACTCCTGCTCTTTCACCACAACTTTGGGAGTTATTCCGGGAAAGTCATCGGGCACCAGCCCGTATATCCCCGGTTCTTTGACAGAGAATAACTCTTCGGTTGCTTTTCCTTTCAGGTTTATGTCAAGGCCTTTACGTAACTTTATTACATTTGCCATGCTATATAAAATAATGGTTTCATAAATTTGCCCGCAAAAGTAATAAATAATAATGTGATTTGATAGCAAAACAAAAAGAATTAAAGAAATAAATCCTTAATTCTTTTCGTTTGCGTACACGAATTATAAAGTTTCGCTTAATACGCCTTAAATTCTATAAAAACGTCAGTACAAACCTATCAGCAAGTACCTGTTATCACTCCTTTTACTGCTCCGAAGCAAACATTGGGTCCCATGCCGGCAGGCGCACAGGTTTCTGTTTCAACACATCGAGCACCTTAGCAGGAACATATTTTTTTTCAACAACCAGGCGAAACATGTATTCATTAAACCACTCGTCGGTCATAATGAGATGTCCCTGATAACCATTGGTTGCTCCCCAGCTGTTTTCCACCATCCACTTCTTCGGATTCCCCTGCTTGTCGATGTCTACAGCCATCAGCGTCATGGCATGAGATGACCCGCTGGCAAACGTCTGTATGCGTTGCTTCTTATTCATGGCAAAATCGGTTCCCATCAGTGAAGCATAGTCATAGTTCTTCACATCGAGCAACCCACGCTCCGAGTTCAGAAACTTACCTACATCACACGAGAAGTACATCATGGTACTGTCTTTGATGGACGTAATGGCCATCTGCTTAATCTCCTCAACAGGCAAATTTACGTACGTCCAGTTGCGGCCGTCATACTGATGCCTGTCAAAATCAATCTCGTAACACTTATAAAATTCCCGGCTCGGATCATTCATCACCATCACATAATTATTAGTGAGATCCTCGTTCACATACGCCTGGTAGAAAGAAAGCGGCGTATAAGTCTGCGTGTCAACAGGGTTTCCCTTGGCATCTTTGCGAGTCCAGGTAAATTCCGTGGGCGGCACACCTAAGTTCAGTACCAGCATGCGGTACACCGTGCCCAACATCTGCGTTTTGCTCTTAGCCAATGCAGCAGGCTTCGCCCCTTTGACAGCTTCATCGCGGAGTTGCAAGCCATATTCGCGTAACTTCAGCGAAAGCAAATCGGCCATGCGCGACGTATTTTCACTGCTATTCGTTTCGGGCATTACCTCCTTGGGCACTAGTCCGTACTTACTAACCAAATCGGACACCCCGGTAAACTGTCCGCCATCACTCAACGGATTTTTAAAGAGCCACTCCACCATCTTATCGTCCAGAGGCTTGGTGCGGGTGTCAATTACCCCCTGCAGAAACAAATTAGCTTTCTCGAGCTGATCCCAAAAGAACACGTACGACTGTGAGAACTCAAAGCTACCCAAGTTGTATTTGGCAATCATCTTGGCACGCAACACGTTGAGCCCCGTGAACAGCCAGCATCTGCCGGACGACTGTTGATTGGTGATTCCCTTCGACTCAACTTTATTAGAGAAATACGTGTCCATAGCCACCATATTTTCCTGATTCAGCGCCAACTTGCGTATGTCGTTGTTGCAAATGGCATTGCGGATGGCCTTATCGGCAGGCGTACCCACGTAACTCTGTTTGATCTCTTTCAGCATCTGAGGCGAAATGCTCCCTCCGTCAGGCTGTGCTTGTGTCTGGAGGCAAAAACCAGCCAGAACAATTGACATTAAAATCTGTTTATTCATTATAAGGAAAATTAATTTTAGAGTAATATCCATGCAAAGGTATAATGCATATTTATATACCGAAAATAAAAACCTCTAAAATATTTTAGGGCATTAAACATGAATATTTCATTCATAAAGATTATTTTATTTCTATATTTGCATGATAATTACAGAAAAAAACAACAGAACAAGCATTTCAGTATGAAGAACAAATACATAATTTGCCTAATTGTAGCTGTTTTAAGCCTATATTCCAATAATATCAGGTCGCAAGAAATCAGTGAAGAAATTAGTGATTACACCCAGTTGAATCCTGAAGATTATTTGAGCATAACCTTACCACCGCTGGATTTGTTGTTTGCCAACGCCAGAAACAACCCCGCCTACCAATTAGCACAAAACCGGGTACGTTTAGAACATAAGCTGCTCACCAAAGAAAAAAAATCATTTTTAAGTTTCTTCAGTCTACGCGGAAGTTACCAATACGGTATGTTTGGAAACGATGCTACTTACTCTGACGTTGTAACTCCTGTTGTTAGCACCTACACTTCCAGCGCCCAAAGTAGTTATACGGTAGGTGGTGCTGTCAGTATACCCCTCAGTGATTTTTTTGATTTGAGTGCGCGTGTTACCCGCCAACGAATCAATGCACACAGTGCGGAACTGGAAAGAGAAATTAAATTTGAAGAATTAAAAAAGGAAATTGTACAACTTTATGCTACCGCAACCAGTCAGCTTACTATTCTAAAAATGAAAGCGGAGAACGTTATGTTAGCTAGTACTCAATACAAAATAATAGAAAAAGATTTTGTTAACGGACAGGCTACATCAGGTGATCTTTCAACTGAGAAAACCAACCAAACTAAAGCATTGGAAGAATATGAGACTACTAAATCCCAACTCAATACCAGTCTCTTGATGCTCGAAATCGTAACCCATACACCTTTAGTCAATATCCCTAAAATTAAAAAGTAACTTTATGGAATATATAGTTTATCTTTTTCGTTTTTTATATCGCATCAAGTGGTGGCTCATTATCGTACCATTTCTAGTTGGTGTAACTGTATACTATACCACCAAAGAAATGAAAGGTAGTTATGAAGTAAGCACTACGGTATATACCGGGGTTGTATCCGGCTACAATATTGAAAATGCAGGTATTGCCTCCAGTATGAACGCATCAAACAGTGAGATGGACAACCTCATCAATGTAATGACGGCTGAAAGTACACTAAAAAAAGTAAGCTTCAGACTCTTTGCCCGCAACATGGTCTATGGAAATCCAGATAACGATACTAAATACCTAACGGCCGAAAGCTATCGTGAAATATATGGAAGAATGATGGGGAACCATGATGCCAAAGGACTACAGAAGCTTATTGATAAAAGTAGTGAAAATAAAACCATGCAAAACATTGTGAAGTACGAACAACCGGATAAAGCCAATTTCATATACGGATTGTTTTACTATTTTCACCCGCAATATAGTTATAGTGCACTTAAGAACATCAAGATATCACGTAAAGGGTCCAGTGATTTATTAGAAATTTCTTATTCATCATCCGATCCCGGTATTGCTTTCAATACCGTTGATATCCTTTTAAAAGAGTTTATAACCGAATATCAGAAACTTCGTTTTGGCGAAACAGACAGTGTGATTAATTTCTTCCGAAGTGAACTAAATCGCATTGGAAATGATCTTCGATTGGCCGAAGACTCTCTGACGGATTATAACATTGAAAAACGTGTGATTAATTATACAGATGAAACTAAAGAAATTGCCGCAATCGATAAGGAATTTGAGCTCAGAGAACAAGATGTCCTCTTCAGCTATAACAGTTCCAAGGCGTTAATTGATGAACTAGAGAGAAGAATGGGGAGCAATGCGCAATCCATTCGAAACAATTTAAGATTTGTAGAAAAACTAAAAGAAGCATCTACATTGACCGGTAAAATGTCTCAAATCGAGAATTCAGGTACTGATACCGATAACTTGCAAAGCTATCAGAATCGACTTGATAAGACTACAAAAGATTTGGAATCGATTACCGATAAATATGTAACACAACAGTACACCAAAGAAGGAATTGCAAAAAAATCAGTAGTTGACCAATGGCTGGAGCAAATATTGCTTTTTGAAAAAGCCAAATCAGATTTAGAAGTTATACAGACCGCGCGCAGAAGCCTTGACGAGAAGTATCGTTTCTTTGCTCCCGTTGGTTCCACTTTAAAAAGAAAAGAGCGCCTGATTAATTTCAATGAGCAAAACTACATGACTTTGCTCAACAATTACAACGATGCCCTTACCCGAAGAAAAAATCTGCAGATGAGTTCTGCCTCTTTGAAAGTACTAAATCCACCGTCATACCCACTGACCTCAAGCTCAACACCCAGAAAAAAGATCGTTTATCTATCGATCTTTGGCTCAGTACTATTCATTATCGGATTCTTCCTGCTCATTGAAATTCTTGATAGAACCTTGAGAGACAAAATCAGAGCTGAAAGAATTATCGGCGGTAAAGTATTGGGGGCATATCCAAACGCCAAAACGATCCGGTATAAAAAGTATGAAAAGGCCATCCGGCTGATTTCATCCCGATACCTTAGCACGACGGTTTTGAGTCATTTCAACAGAAGAAAACCCGGATATCCCTACATTGTCAATGTAATCAGTACGGAAGAAGGAGACGGAAAATCCTACCTAATCAACGAACTGGAAGAATATTGGCAGCTATTGGGAATCAAAACCCGTAAAGCCGTGTGGAACAAAGATTTCAATATAAACTCTCCAGAGTTTGTTTTGGCACAAACCATTACCGATTTTTGTTACCTGAATGGTGAAGACATCCTGATTATGGAGTATCCCAATATGGGCCAGCACAACATATCAGAGGCTTTATTGCAAGAAGCCAATCTTAATTTAATGGTAGTGAGGGCTACGCGTGCCTGGAAGCCTTCAGACAAGCTTGTTTATGAAAAGGTTAAAGCACAATCAGGTAATACTCCGCTCTGTTTTTACCTGAACTTTGCAGAGCAAAAAGTAGTTGAAGGATTTACGGGTATGCTGCCGCCATACAACAAGATGAACAAACTAATATACCGTTTCTCCCACTTGGGTTTAACAGAAAAACTTTAGTCGTTGTTATTATGGGGAGTAAACTTGAGAAGTTCTATCCATTATTCCAAAGTTTTACTCAGTTTTTATTGAGTAAAGGTTGGATATACATTCTGCTATTGTCATGCATTCTTTTTTTTTACCGACTAATTTTTCACAACGGAATTGAAATAGGTTTAGCATTTGCATCCATCCCCATAGCTATTTGCATGGTAATTCTTATAATCAGTCAACCTTATAAGAGCTTTTATTTGCTTTTCATCGCTAACTATCTTTTGCTAATCATTAGTCGTTTTGTAGATATTAAACTGGGAATTAGTACACTAATTTTTGCTCTATTGATGCTAGTTGTAGTCATCATGCGAAGTATGTATGAGAAAATTCAATGGGGTAAAACAGAAAAAGCGGTATACGCATTATGGGGTATTTGGGCATTCTATTGTGTAGCTCAAATTTTTAATCCCAATAACGTACAAGAAGCTTGGAACATTTACATCACCATGTATATTGTTTATCCTTTTATCTGCCTCATACTAGTACCTCTATCTATTAAAAACATCAAAAATATAGAATTTTTACTTGTCATTTGGGTGGTATTCATTCTCATCATGGGAATAAAAGGATACTGGCAAAAAAATAATGGATTTACCTCATATGAGCTATATTGGCTGTATTCAGAAGGAGGAGCCCGCACCCATTTTATATGGAGCGGCATTCGTTATTTTTCGTTCTTTACAGATGCAGCCAATTACGGAGTAAATATGGGCATGGCCATAGTTGCATTTTTTATATCATTTATTCATACAAAAAACTACATTTTAAAGCTACTATTACTAGGTGGTATTGTTGCTTCGGTTTATGGTTTGGGTATATCCGGAACCCGAACAGCCATTGCCGTACCCATTGCCGGCTTAGCTCTTTACATCTTTTTATCGGGCAGCAAGAAAGCAGCTATAAGCGGAGTTTTAAGTCTAGCTATTTTTGTTGGTTTCTTCGCTTTTACTACAATTGGAGACAGTAATCAATATATCCGAAAAATGCGTTCAGCTTTTCGCCCTACGGCAGATGCTTCATATTTAGTTAGAGTTGAAAACCGGAATAAGATTGCTGAGTATATGGCTGATAAACCTTTCGGGTATGGTATCGGTTTGGGTGGTAAAGGTGAAAGATTCAATCCTAAAAAACTAATGCCAATTCCTCCTGACTCTTGGCTGGTTAATGTTTGGGCGGATACCGGTATTGTTGGAGTAACCTTGTACTGTCTTATCCATGTCATTCTTTTTGCATGGTGTTCATGGATCTTAAAATACAGAATACGAAATAAACAATTGCGGGGCCTACTTACTGCATGGCTTTGCATGAATGCGGGTTTCTTTGTCGCCACTTATGCCAATGACGTCATGCAGTACCCCAATGCCATTATCGTATACACAGGTTTTGCACTTTGCTTTGCCGGAGTCCATATTGATAAATCCTTAGCTAAAGCAGAAGCCGGGGAAGAAAACCAGGAAGAAAAATCGGATGCCGTATGATAGCTACATTGCGCCTCATAGAACTTATTCTTTTTTACATGCTGAGTATATCGGCAGGTTACGTGCTGGTTTTTGCCTTAGCCAGTAAGCTATACCGAAAAAGAAAGTACAAGCAGAATGAAACATACAACCGATTTGCCGTACTCTTCCCTGCTTACAAGGAAGACAAGGTTATTGTACAATCCGTAATCAGTTTTCTGGAACAAGATTATCCGAAGGACAAATATGACATAATCGTGATTTCCGACCAAATGGAAGACGTGACCAATGAGGCGTTGAGCAAACTGCCTATCCGTTTGTTAAAAGCGACATACACCGATAGCTCCAAGGCCAAAGCCATGACTCTTGCCATGAATGAAACCCGCAACGAAGCGTATGATATGGTTGTTGTAATGGATGCCGATAACACCACCCTTCCTTCTTTCCTTGAAGAACTGAATAAGGCTTCCAACAAGGGGCTAAAAGCTATTCAGGCGCACCGCACCGCCAAGAATCAGAATACAAGCATTGCCATGCTCGACTCGCTGAGTGAAGAAATAAACAACTCCATTTTCAGAAAAGGACATGTTGCCATCGGCTTTTCATCAGCGCTCATCGGTTCGGGAATGGCTATTAACGCTGACTGGTTCAGAGAGCATGTAGAGTTGTTGCAAACAGCCGGAGAGGACAAGGAACTGGAGCTTCTGTTACTCAAACAAAGAATCTACATCGAATACTTGGATCATGTACCAGTATACGATGAAAAAACCAGCCAAAAAGATAACCTGCAACAACAGCGCAGACGCTGGCAGGCAGCACAATTCGTCTCTTTACTGAGCGCATTACCTCATTTTCTCAAAGCCTTTTTTACAGGCAATTTTGACTATTGCGACAAAGTGTTGCAATGGCTCATGCCATCTCGAATCATGTTACTTGCATTTATATTTGCCATCAGCAGTTGTGTATCTTTGGTTAGTCTGCACATGGCCATGAAATGGTGGCTACTGTTAGCCGTACTTGTATTTGCACTTGCCTTGGCTGTACCCGGACGTATGTGGAACAAAAAGCTACTGGTTGCACTGGTCAAAGCTCCGCTTTTTGCTTTTGTGATGATTAGCAATCTATTCAAGCTAAAAGGGGCGGGCAAACGTTTCATACATACACGTCACGGTGAGCATTAAACCTTAAAGCAATACATTATGAAAATAGCCATCGAAGCTCAACGCATATTCAGAGCCAACAAGCACGGAATGGATTTCGTGGCGCTGGAAAGTATCCGGCAATTACAAAAGATAGACAAGGAGAACGAATATTATATATTTGTCAGCCCCGGACCCGATCGCTGTCTGGAAGAATCGGCCAACGTGCACATCATTGAGTTGAACTGCCCCACCTACCCGCTTTGGGAACAACTGGCGCTACCTGCTGCTGTGCACAAGCTAAAACCGCACTTGCTACACTGCACCAGCAACACAGCTCCCCTACGCTGTCCCGTGCCACTTGTACTGACACTGCATGACATTATCTTTCTTGAAAGCAGACAGTCGGCCAGCAAATCCCTCTATCAGGAAATGGGTTGGCATTACAGGCGACTGGTTGTGCCCCGAATCTTATCAAAATGCAGTAAAATTATTACCGTATCTCAGTTTGAGTGCCAACGCATCCGTACAGCGCTACACTTGCCCGAACAGCAAATTACTGCTGTGTACAACGGATATAACACACATTTCACCCCTCAAAAGGCCGACAGCAGTATCTGCCGAAAATACATAGACACGGAGGATTTTCTGTTCTTTCTAGGTAACACTGATCCTAAAAAAAATGCTGCAAGAGTTCTGAAAGCATACAGTATGTACCTGCAAAGATCCACGCGGAAACAATCTTTACTGATAGCCGACTTGAAAGAGGAATACATTGACAAACTATTGGCAAACATGCACATTGAAGAGATAAAACCCTACCTCCGATTCCCGGGATATATTCCCAACAAAGACCTGGCAGCTCTTTACAACGGTGCCTTTGCTTTTTTGTATCCTTCCATGCGTGAAAGTTTCGGAATACCCATACTGGAAGCAATGGCATGCGGCACACCCGTTATAACCGGAAATACCTCTGCCATGCCCGAAATAGCCGGCGATGGCGCTTTGCTGGTAGATCCCTACATGGTTGAAGAAATAGCAGAAAAAATTCTTCTGCTTGAAAACGATGCCGACCTCTATCAACAGCAGGTGAGTTACGGGCTGCAACGGGTTAAACTTTTCTCTTGGGAAGCAACTGCACATTCTTTGCTACATATTTATCGTGAAGTTGCGATGAAAGAATACAGATAGGCATGAAAACACAAAAAGCAGCGAAACCACCTTA
>MTLE01000378.1_pt1 | contig 29036 bp, 26 predicted proteins | sample 1982461 | NCBI WGS metagenome assembly MTLE01 (sample SAMN05712605, study PRJNA340218) | biofilm metagenome | isolation source: sample SPL anode biofilm adapted to -200 mV | place: USA | collected 2012-02-03
TCGGCTGCGCCTTCTACTTCGGTCTGTCGAACGTGAGCGCCTCCTGGGAGCCACGCTTCGGCTCACGGGCAGGCGAGTCGTCGATAAACCTCGCCGCGGATCTGAGGTTTTGAGACGGCGATGATCGAAGACCCGGCTTCCGCCACCCGTATGGCCGAGCTTGAATCGGAAAACGCCAGGCTCCGCGAGCGGGCGCTGGCTCTTGAGCTTGATCGCCGCCGGATATCCGAGAGCAGCATGGTCGACCAGTCGACCGGCTTCAAGAATGAAGAGGCACTCAGGAAGTACCTGTCCGAGGTGCTGGGCATACTGTCGCAATCGGGCGGCTCCATGGCCCTGGTTCTGTACGAGCTCGACAATGCCGAGGCGATGAAGAGCCGCTACGGCGAACGCAGCTGGGAAGAAGCGACACGCCGGACAGGAGCCTTCCTGCGGGCCATGGCTCCCGTGGACACGATGGCATTCAAGGCCGGTGACGACCGCTTCGCGTTCCTGCTGCCGGATCGCACCGAATCGCAAGCCGCCGCGATAGCGGCAGAATCGGTCAGCGCGCTGGAGCTTGCCTCGATATTCGACGAACGCATACCGGCCAGCGTCATCATAGAACCGGTCGAACTCTGGACCGCCAATACCAATGACACCCTGGAGACCGCCGAGGCGCTCCTCGAGGAATGCGACATCAGAATGAAGGCGGCGCGGACAGGCCCGGCGGGCGCCATACACCTGACCGCCGACGCATCGGAAGCGGCGCCGGAACTGCCGGTCGTATTCGTCGTGGAGCCGGACAGCTTCAACGCGGTCGTCGTCATGTCGCTGCTGACACAACACGGCATGCGCTGCGAGTGGTTCCGCGATGGTGCCGAGGCTCTGGAGCGGATGCAATCGGCGCGTCCCGCGGCCGTCATATCGGAGCTATCGGTACCGCGACTGAATGGCATGGCACTCCGGCGGGCCATGCGCGAATCCGGCCGGATCCTGGGATTGCAGACCGTGCCGTTCATCCTGCTGGCCGAACGCAAGGATGACAACCTGATCCGGGCGGCCGCCGATCTCGACATCGCGCACTACCTGCGAAAGCCCTATTTCCTCGCAGAGCTGCTGGCTGTGGTCAAGAAGGCCGTCGATGCAGACGCGGTCCTTGCCCGGGGCTGCAAGGACAGCTGATGACCATCGCATCACTGTTGCCGGCCGCCGCGCTGGTGCTGCTTGACATCGCAGCCGGCGTCGCCCTCTATGCCGTCAAGGCAGGAGAGAAGCGCCGATACCGCATGCTGTCCAGAGGCAGCGTCGCCTTCTCGAAGGCCTGCGATGCGCTGTCCAGCAGCGCCAGCCGGGTGCTTGCGCCCGAGCTCCGGCTCGAACTGACCGGACTCGGAACGGAGTGCCTGGTGCAGACGATGGCGACCTGCGCCGATCGTTTCGCCATCCCTGCCGAATTGAAGGACCTTGGCAGCATCATGGGCCCGACGCCGCGCCTCCTGCGCTCGCTGCAGCGAAGGCTCCGCTCGGTCGACCGGAGCGTCCGCATGGAGGCCGCATTCACCTTGCGCTTTCTTGGCGAGGCCGGAGCGCGGGTGCTCGCGGCGCGTCTGGCCGATGAACGGTCATCGTCCATAGCGCTGCGCATATGCGGCTCGATGCTCTTTACCGAGACATGGGACCTGCTCCCGGCAATCATCGCGCGCGCGCGTGAAGATGGCCGCAGGCATGGGCGGCGGATACTATCCGCCTATGTCGCGATACTCCAGCCGCACGCCGCACGCATTGCCGCGACCATGGCCACGCAGTATCCCGACGACGACGAGGGAATCCTCATGGCGGTATGGCTGGCCCGCCGATACCCATGCGAGCAGTTTGAAAGCATCCTGCTCCACACGGCAGCCGAAGGATCTCCAGAGCTTGCCAGGGAGGCCGCCAGGGTCCTGCAGAAGACCTCGCCGGCCCTGCTCGATACCCCGGCCTTCGTCAACCACGCCGATCCGACGGTTCGCGGATACGCGCTGAAGGCCCTGGGCCGGCGCGCGACGCCGGCCACGGTAACACGGCTCCTGGCCTCGCTCGACGATCCGCAGACCGTCCGCTGGGCGGACGAGGCAATACGGATGGCGACCAGCCAGTCGCCCGATGCACTCAAGCAGATACTGCGAGCCTTCTACAATACCGAATCGGAAGCGGTCAGGGATCGGCTCGCCTCGATTCTGGATGACCGTATAGACTTCTTTCTTCTGGACCTGCGTTCCGCCCGGCGCGCGGCCATTCTGCGTCTCGTGGCCAACCTGACCCGAAGCGGTACCATCTTCGGCATCGTGTCCTTCCTGAACAGGAACCATGATCCGTCGACAGAGAAGGCCATAACCGACGTCATGATGAGCCAGCTGGCGGAAGCGGAAGCGTCGTCAGATCGGACGAGGGCCGACCTGTCAGCATCCTTGCGGTCCGACATACGGCTGCGGCTCGGGCTGCCCGAACCGGCACGGGCCGAGCGCACACGCCACCTCGTAGCCGCCACCCGGGACAAGCCGTTGCTCGGCGCGATCCTCGCCGTTGTCGTGGCGCTGCCCGTCGCGCTCTTCATGCTTTCGGGCCATGCCGGCGGCACGAGCATCCCGGGCGCATTCATCTCATTCTATCTGTACTACTTTGGCTGGTATGCGATAGCGATCAACACGATATCGATGATCCTGCTCGTCCTGTCCACCCGGGAGCTGGCCAGGCAGCTACGGTTCAAGCGCTCCAAGTCGGAGTCATCGTCCTTTCTGAAGCACCGGTTGCCTTCGGTCTCCATCATCGTACCGGCGTTCAACGAAGAGGCATCGATCGAGCAGACCGTCCGCGCCTTGCTGTCGCAACGATACCCGGACTTCGAGGTTGTCGTCGTCAACGACGGTTCGCCGGATCGAACCCTCGAGGTCCTGATCGAGTCATTCGCGCTGGAACGGAGATCACGCATCGCGGTACATGAGCTGGAGACCGCTCCGGAACTCGGTTACTACCGCAGCGCCCTGTATCCGAACCTCGCCGTCGTCGACAAGGCCAACGGTGGCAAGGCTGATTCGCTCAACGCCGGCATCAACGTGGCTCGCGGCGACTACATCTGCGGCATCGACGCGGACAGCCTCCTGGAACCCGACGCCTTGCTCAGGGCGGCATCGGTGCAGCTCGATGAAGACGCGGAGGTCATTGCGGTCGGCGGCAATATCCTGCCGGTCAATGGGTGCGCGACGCAGGATGGTTCGCTGATGCGGATCGGGCTTCCAAAGGCCATGCTGGCGCGATTTCAGACGGCAGAGTATGTCAGGGCGTTCCTGGCAGGCCGGCTGGGCTGGTCACGGCTGAATGGGCTCCTGATAATATCTGGTGCCTTCGGCCTGTTCTCCCGGCGGCGCGTCATCGATTCGGGCGGCTACCTGACCAGGCGATCGAGATACGGCAAGGACACCGTGGGCGAGGACATGGAACTGGTCGTCAGGCTGACCCGCGAGGCACGGGAGCGTTCCGCGCCCTATGCGATCCGGTATGCGTTCGATGCCAACTGCTGGACCGAGGTGCCGGAGGAACTCCCCACGCTGTCGCGGCAGCGGGATCGGTGGCAGCGCGGCCTCCTTGAGATACTGCTGCTGCACCGGAAGATGATGGGCAACCCGCGCTACGGCAGAATAGGCACGCTGATACTTCCCTACTACCTGCTCTTCGAGACACTGGGCCCGATATACGAGCTCGGCGGCTGGCTGCTGATGCTCGCTGGCGTGATCGCCGGAATGGTGCCCGCGTCATTGGCCCTGTTCGTCTTCACCGCGGCCATACTGATGGGCGTCTTCATATCGATATCGTCACTGGTCGTCGGCGAGCGGCAGGTTCTGTATTTCAGCCCGGCTGAAGACGCCACGCTGATCGGGTTCGCCATTGCAGAGAACTTCGGCTTCCGCCAGTTGATGGGGGCGATCAGGGTCAGCGCGTGCGTCTCATATCTCGTTGGTTCGAGCGGCTGGGGCGCCATGAAGCGCAAGGGATTCGGATCGCCGCCCAAGGCCGAAGCCGTCAAGGTCCAGGATGCTCATACAACAGCTCCGCCGTGAACCACTGGATGCCTGACCAGCCGGGTTCGCCTGCAAACGGCTCGACCGCCTCCGACTCCACCGAGTCCAGACCGCGCTCGCGCAGCGCCGTGCCCAGGAATCGCGTCTCGGCCGACAGCAGCAGGCGCCACTCGATGACCCTGCCCAGCATCGTGTCCAGCCGCAGCACCACGGCGAGCCGTTCGGCAAGGTAGGCCTCGATCCTGCCCGGTGACGGCACATAGGCATGGAGCAGAATGCCATCCAGCAGCGGGAAGAGCCGCAGGGCCTCGGCCTCGTCGAACCAGCCCAGGTACATTTCGATGCGGACCGCCATGCGGTCGGCCAGCACGCGCATCTCCGCCAGGTCCGTACAGGCGCGCTCGAGCGCGTCCGCCCTGGTACGATAGCCGTAGTTGCCGGGATTCCAGAACTCGAATTCGTAGTTGTACACACCGAAGAGCCCGGCCAGATTGCGGTCGGCCGCGACGGCACTGAAGAACGCGGCGCTCTCGCCCGAGACAGCCAGCGTCGTGTCCGGCAACAGCAGCCGCAGCGACCGCAGTACCCCGGATGCCGGCATGCTGTTCCGCAGCTGGCGGTGCATGCCATAGACGACGATGAGATCGGGATGGAGCTCGGCAAGCCTGTCGAACCATGCCGCTCTGGTCCGCGCATGCAGGATGGTCGCTATATTGATATACACGCCGCGCGGTCTGGCGGAGGGTGCGCTGCCGATGCTGGCGGCCGGCGCCTGCGAGGCACAGCCCGACGCGACGATGGCACAGATCAGCGCGGCACCGACGAGGCCGCCGCGCAGACCGCGCAGACCGCGCAGGCCAGCATCAACGCCGCATCGGCATGGCCTTCTCATACCTTGATGATGCTTCCTTCCGGCACGCTCTGCGTCAGCCATACGTTGCCGCCAATGACCGAATTCCTGCCGATGGTGATGCGCCCCAGAACCGTGGCGTTGGCGTAGATGACAACGCCATCCTCCACAATGGGATGCCGCGGCACATTCTTGACCGGCAGGCCATGCTCGTCGAGCGAGAAGCTCCTCGCTCCGAGCGTCACGCCTTGATAGAGCTTGACGTGATCGCCGATGATGCAGGTCTCGCCTATCACGATGCCGGTTCCGTGGTCGATGGCCAGCGCCTCGCCGATCGTCGCGCCGGGGTGGATATCGATGCCGGTGGACTGATGCGCCAGTTCTGTCATCAGGCGCGGCACTATCGGTATGCCCAGCGCAAAGAGCTCATGGGCCATCCGAAAGTGAAGCATCGCCCGAACCGCCGGATAACAGTATATGATCTCCGCGTACGATGCCGCGGCCGGGTCCCCGTCATAAATCGCCCTGATATCAGAATATAACTTCATCCGTATCTGCGGCAGCGTCCTCAGGAACCCCTCCACCATCGTCAGGGCCCGGTCATCGCACTCGGAGCACGCGTCCGTGCCGTCAGCGGTGCACGCGAAGCACAGACTCAGAAGGCACTGCTCCTTGAGCAGGTCGGACAGCCGAAAGAGCAGGCTCCCGGTATTGAAGGCATTGAATAGATTGTCGGATCGGTGCTCGGTATAGAATCCGGGAAAGAACAGCTGGAATCCGAGCTCGGCTATGTCCTTGACCGCCTGCACCGAGGGCAGGCGGGTCGGCTGGGCGGGATAGAAATCCCTGACAGGAGTCTCGTCGGTCAGCCTGGCGACAATGTCATTGATGGTGCCTTCCAGCCGCTTCATCTAGTCCTCGCTCTGATAGTAGCTCTCTGACAGGTAGCGCTCGCCGTTGTCCGCCACCATGAACACGATCTTCTTGCCGGCATAGGCCTTCGATCGCGCCAGCTCCAGAGCGACGAAGCATGCCGCGCCGGAAGAGATGCCGCACAGGATGCCATGCCGGTGCGCCAGCAGGCGCATCGCGGTCACCGCTTGCCCAGTCGTCACGGTGCGCACCTCGTCGATGATGCCGCGGTTCAGTATCGCGGGCACGAATCCGGCGCCTATGCCCTGAATCCGGTGCGCCCCGGGAGCGCCGCCGGACAGCACCGGAGAATCGGCCGGCTCCACCGCCACAATATGGATGTCCGGCCTGCGCTGCTTGAGCGCCTCGCCGACGCCGGTGATCGTACCGCCGGTGCCAACGCCGGCCACAAACACGTCGATCTGGCCATCGGTATCCTGCCAGAGCTCCTGCGCCGTGGTCTCGCGGTGCATGCGCGCGTTGGCTGGATTCTCGAACTGCAACGGCACAAAAGCGTGTGGAATCTGGCTGGCCAGGTCCCGGGCCTTCGCAATGGCACCCTGCATGCCAAGCGCGGCGGGCGTCAATTCCAGCTCGGCGCCATACGCCGCTATCAGTCTTCTTCGCTCAACGCTCATGCTGTCCGGCATCACGATGATCAGCCGATAGCCCTTGATTGCGGCGACCATCGCAAGCCCTATGCCCGTGTTGCCGCTGGTCGGTTCGATGATCACCGCATCGCCGCCAAGCCTCCCGTCACGTTCGGCGGCCTCTATCATCGCCAGTGCGAGCCGATCCTTCAGCGAGCCACCGGGGTTGCAGTACTCCAGCTTGGCATACAGCTCGGCTGCCGCTTCAGGGTGCGGTATGGCGACGAGTGGCGTCCTGCCTATCAGCTCCAGCACAGTCTGCGCTATCTTCAAAACGGGCCTCCTTGGAAACGCCGATGTCCCGACGGCGTCATGGCGCCCGCTCAGGTATGACCAGACCGTTCCAGTCCACGATTGGGCGGACCCCCGCGATGGCTAGAATCCCGATGGCTAGAATCCCGGCTGCACGATCTGAATGTCGAGGTCGTCCGGATCCTTGATATAGAAGAACTGCGTGCCGCCGCCGACCTTGAACGGCCCCTTGATGTCGGCAATGCCCTTGGCCTTGACCTCGGCCAGAGCCGCGTCCAGATCCGGTACCTTGAACCCGAGGCTGATGCCCTTGCCCTCGTACTTGGTGGACTTCTCGCTGTATATCAGTTCAACATCGGCCGATTCGCCATCGGACAGGAAGGCGATGACCGAGCCATCCGGCGAGGTGAAGCGCCTGTTGAGCCGCAGATTCAGGATGTTCTGATAGAATTTCAGCGACTGCTCCAGGTCCCGGACCTGTATCGTACACCAGCAATACTTCACTTCGAGCCCCCTTTGTGGGGCACAAGCATACCCCGAAACCGGGCGGGCATGCAAACCGGGCCATGCGGCCGCATCGGCGGCGGGTCGAAGGCTGGCTTCAGCCCTTCTTCCACTGGTGCAGGCCGCCGGCCGGACAGTTCTTCGAATCCGGCGCCGCCGCCGACATGACCGAGACCGAGCATTTCTTGCAGGTAAAGGCCATGGTGCCGGACTGTCCGAGCAGGTTCCACGTATGGTACGGCCCCTCTGGGCACCCGAAGGCGGCAGGCTCCGCGAAGGTACTGACCAGGATCCGGCATTTTGCGCAGAGATAGAGCTTGGGGCCGGTCTCGGCTATGTAGGTATAATCATGCAGACCGCCGGCGGGGCACCCCTTGGCGTCGGGGTTGCCGGCTCCCTGGACTACGGCCTTGCACTTCCGGCACAGGTACATCTTCATGGCATATCCTTCCCGGCGCCGCACCGCGGGCGCCATCGCAGACACCGTCATTGTTGGCCTTCATGCCGCTTCTGTCAATGAAGCCTTTGCTCGATAGTGGCAGTATCTTATACCAGGGATGTGGACGGCACCCCAGACCTGCCGTCGATGCAGGTACAGCAGCGGTTCGGGGAGAATGGCATGAATCCAGAGATTGACGATTTCATGGACAGGCAAGAGCGGTGGCAGAAGGAATTCAGGAAGCTCAGGCAGATCGTCCTTGCTTGCGGCCTTGCCGAGGAGCTGAAGTGGGGTCAGCCATGCTACACGCTGGGCGGCAAGAACGTGGTCATAATCCACGGCTTCAAGGACTACTGCGCGTTGCTCTTCATCAAGGGCGCGCTGATGCAGGATCCCCAGGGCCTGCTCATCCAGCAGACCGAGCATGTCCAGGCGGGGCGCCAGATCAGATTCACCGCGGTCGCCGAAATTGAGGCGCTGGAAGCCACGCTGCGCGCCTATGTCCAGGAGGCCATACGCGTCGAAACCGCCGGCCTGCAGGTGGAGAAGAAGAAGACATCGGACTTTCCGGTACCCGAGGAGTTCCAGAGCAGGCTGGATGAGGACCCGGCGCTGCAGTCCGCCTTCGAGGCCCTGACGCCGGGGCGCCAGCGGGGATACCTCTTCCATTTCTCGCAGCCAAAGCAGTCAAAGACGCGCGCATCGAGGGTGGACAAATGCATACCCCGGATATTCGACGGACTCGGGCTGGATGATTAGGCTCTGCAGGTGGATGTGCGGGCAAGGGAGGCAACGGGAGATTTCTTGGTCGGGCAACCCGGATTCGAACCGGGGACCCCGAGTCCCCCAGACTCGTACGCTAACCAACTGCGCTATTGCCCGACCAAGAAATCTGCTACCGATGCGCTGACGCGTTCTACGATGCGGGGCGCATACTAGCACGGTGGCCAAAACCGTGTCAATGAAAGCATCCGAAGCAGGCGTCGGGGCTCAGGTCAGGATGGATCCCGGGCCTCGTCATGCAGAAATCGTAGCGCGCCGGATCATCGGGGCGGATGCTGCGGAAGGCGGCCAGCGCCTCGCGCGCGGCCTTCAGGTCGGTCGCGCGCCGGGCGAGGAGGCCAAGGCGGCGACAGGCCGCCGCCATGTGGGTGTCGAGCGGTATCACCAGCCGTGTGGGGTCGGCTCCGAGCCAGGGCCCGGGATCGACGGCATCGCGGCGAACCATCCAGCGCAGGTACAGGAAGACGCGCTTGGCCGCCGAGCCGCGCGCCGGATCGGGGAAGAGGTTGCTGCGCCAGGGATCGGGCCGTGCCACCTGCCCGGCCAGGCATCGCACGAATCGTGACGCCGTCCCGGCGTAGTCGGCCTCCGCTGGATCGTCGACCGACAGAAACGCCCGCTCCAGGCTGCCATGGCGAGCCGACAGATTGCGGGCGGCGCACAGGAATGCCGCCAGGTCGTTGCCGTCGAAAAAGCGGTACCTGAAGCCTGATAGCGCGGTGTGCATGGCGCCATCACTCATGGCGGCGAGCGCCCGTGCCGGATGGGCTCCCAGCAGGTCCAGGAGGCTGGTGGCGGCCCGGGTTATGGCGGTCGCCGTGCCGAGCGCCAGCGCGGATGCCAGCAATCCGGCAAGCTCGATGTCGGCCGGATCATCATACCGCCTGACCACGGCCAGCGGGTCGGGTCCGAGCCAGACCGGGTCGTTATAGCGATCATAGAGCTGGTCAAGCTGGACGCGGAGTGATTGTGCGCGCTCCGCCGACAGAACGGGCAGGTTCAGGGTATGGCCACGCCGAGCTGGGTCAGGACATTGCGCCGCTCGACGATATCCGGCCTGTCGGGGGCTATCGATATGGCCTGCTTGAGGTAGAAGCGGGCGCGCTGGTAGTCGGCCTTCCTGACATAGATGTCCGACATCGCGGCCAAGGCATCGACATTCATGCCATTCTCCACCAGGGCCGAGCGAAGCGAAGCCAGAATCGCGTCTTCATTGGTCTGCAGCCTCGACTGCAGCCAGAACAGCATCGAGCGGTACGATGGCGACCCCTTGCCCGTAAGCAGTTTGGTCACCAGATCGAGCGCCGCGGCCTTCTCGCCCCGCTCCACCAGCATGCTGGCCCAGGCTATGGCCGCCGGTTCGGAGGTCGGGTCTCGGGCCCTCCAGGCCTGGGCTATCCTCGAGGCGTCGGTGAACCGCGAGGCTCCGCGATAAGCCTTGTATATCGACTCGAGATCCTGATAGTCCGGTTTGGCTGCCATGATCGCATCGGCGTGCTGCCCCGCCCCCTGGAAATCGCCGGCCGCCAGATCCGCCGAGAGCAGCACCTTGAGGGCCCGTGTTGAATTGGGTTCACGACCCAGGGCCTGCTGCGCCAGCTCGACGGAGCTCGCCCGCTCGGCGGCATCGCCACCACTGAAGACCTCGGCGGCAAGCAGGGTAATGTCCTGATCATCCGGATACAGCTCCAGTCCATGCCGGAGCGCGGCGCTCGCGGTGCCGCGATCCTTCGAGCCCTCCATCGAGGAACGAGCCCTGAGCAGTATGTACAACTTGTCGTTCGGATTGATGCTCGCGTAGGCGTCGAGCAGAGGAGCGGCCTGCTTGTACTCGCCGCGTTCCACGAGCAGGTGGGCGCGCATCAGCGCAAAGCGCGAATCGAGCGGATCGTCGAGCAGCACGGCGGTGATGAGCGGCAGGGCTTCGGTCCAGCGGCCCGCCGCGTACAGCGCCTGGGCCTTGATGCGGCGGCTGGCAAGGCCATCGGCTATAGGCCCGCTGAGCGACTCCAGGGCGGCGAGCGCCTCCGGTCCCCGTTCCAGCTCGACGAGCATGCGCGCCTTGCCGAGGGTAGCGGCGTAGCAGTCGGAGGCTATCGACTCGCCGGCGGCATAGGCCTCCAGCGCGCCGGTTCTGTCTCCCGACCGCTCCAGCGCCATGCCCTGGGCCACCTGGATGGCGGCCGATGGCAGGCCGAAGCGGGCAAAGCGCTCGGCGGCCAGCAGCGTGGCGGCGGTGGCGGCGGAGGTCTTGAGCCTGAAGATCGACAGCGCCGGAAACAGCTCGAACAGCGGGCCGGCTCCCGGGCCCGGCGATGCCGCCTTGCCATTCCGCGCATCGATGAATGCCCGGACGAGCGGGGTATCCGGTGGAGAGATGGGGCTGGGCGGCAGGTCACCGGCCAGCTCCGGGTATACGAGCCTGGCCATCTCATAGGCCACCCAGCCGTAGGCCTTGGCATCGGCCGCCGACAGGTAACGAGCTTCCTGGGCCAGCTGCACGGCGTGCTCGAGTGATGAGGGACTGCCCAGCGCTATCATCGATTCGATGTCCGTCCGCTCGGCCTGCGCCACCGTCACCTCGGCGGAGACCGCCATCGCGGTGCCCGGTCTGGGCGCCGGCGTACCGACGCACGAGCTTGCCAGTGAGGCCATGATGCATACGGCCGCGACCGCCAGAGCGGCCATGAGCTTCATCGTGTTTCGCCATCTCCCGGCGCGCCCGAGCTGGGCTCATCAACCTGGATGGAGTGCTGGACCAGCCAGACGACCAGCAGCAGCAGCCCTGCCACAACGAGCAGCGCGGGCCACCATGTCGACATGAATGCCTTGAAACGCATGGAGCTGAAGCCAAAAGAGAAGATGGAGAAGAAGAGCCCCAGCAGCATGAAGAGCGACGAAAGCACGATGAATCCTGGCCTCGGCCCCCTGTAGCGGACGAAGCCGGCTGTCAAGAGGCTGATTCCAGCACCGATCGCGAATAGCGGCCAATAGTCCACGGCCGGAATCCCGAAGGCCCGTGCCACAAAGCGTATCAGCGCCGCGGTCATGATGAAGAGGCCCACAAAGGCGGTCCGAGGTCTGGAGTGCCTCGATATGCTGTAGCCTGCCAGTGCCACGCCTACCGCCATCCAGCCGATCATCCAGTACACGCTGGCCATGCTCGCGTTGCGGGTGGTGACAAAAAGCAGGCCAACGCCGGCGACAACCGCGACGAATGCGAAGGCGAGCAGTGTTCGATAGAGTACTGAAGATCGCCGATTCATGCTGCGAACCCCCAACCTGTATTGTATCGACAAAGAGCCTTCCTTGCCAACGGCAAACCGAGCATGCTAGAGTCGGTCATGCTACGTGTACGGTTACTCGCCCTCACGGCCATCCTGTGCGCACTGATGGCCTCATGCGCATCATCAAGAGCCTACTATATGGATACTCCCGGCGCCGACCGGCACCAGCTCGAGGACCTCTTCAGCCTGCTCGACTCGGGGAGGCTGGACACCGACGAGCGCTATGCGGTGGTCCAGAAGATATCGACATCGCTGTCCGACGTGCAGGACTACCAGCGCCTGGTCGACTTTCTGTCCGGCGTCGTGGCCGCGGATCCGGCCGGCGCCTACAACGCTCGATACCTGCTCAGCGTGGCCTGGGCATATTCACGCCAGGGCGCCGACGACATCGCCGCGCTGTATTACGACAGGATCGTGAAGAACTACCCCGATCTGACCGTCAATGGCGAATCCATCCATGCCGCATGCCTCCGGCGGCTGATCGACCTGTCGTCCAATCCAGCCAGACGCATCGAATACAGACGCGAATTGCTGGCCAGATTTCCCGATACCATAGATATGGGTTCAGAGTTGTTCCTGCTCGGCAATGACTATGAGGCTCTGGGCGACTGGGATGCCGCCATAGACTCCTACCGGAGGTTCCTGCCCGTATTCGCGGCCGATGTCCCCGGCCATCCAGACGCGGTACAGTATGCCCAGCAGTTCATCGATCTGGCGACGATCCGCAAGGATTGGACCTACGAGACCCTCGACGAGCTGATCAACGCGGTCTCCACCGCGATGGCAAGCGGCAACGCGCGGATGCTGTCCAGAATTCGAGCCAAGGTTGGCTTCTTCGCGATGGACTGGAACCAGGACAAGCGTGATGGCAACAGCGAGGTACTGTTCGACTTCGACGCCTTCACCTCCGGCAGCAGGATCCAGCGCGCGCCGGCGCTCGACCCGAGCTCCAACTCCCGCGAAGCCTTCCTGAAGACCTGGGGCTGGACCGAGCGAATCGCCACCTGGTACCTGTACTTCCGCAAGGTCAATTTCCCGGCCGACCCCGAGGTGCACGGCCGCTGGGAGTGGGCCGGCATCTACTTCGGAGACAAGATGCAATGAACGGACGCCCATCGGTACGCTGGCTTTCCATCATGCTCTGCATGACCTGCGCGCTGCGCCCGGCGTTCGCCATCGATGCGCTTGCGGTACCGATAGCGGACGACTCCGAGGACGCCCTGGCCGCCGCGGTATCGACGGCGCTGTCGCTCGAAGCACCCGCGCCCGCGGCCGCCGTGCAGCGGCCGATGCGCACGATTGTGTCCCTGGCGCCGGCATGGGAGCACCATGCCGGTCAGGAGCTGCTGACCCTGCCGTTGCCATACGGCGACGCGCAGTTCGAGCGCTACCGGGCGGCCTACCTGAGTCCCGGCGGCATGCAGTGGCTGGAGGCGGTCTACGAGCGCTCGAGGCCGTATGCGGCCTACATACAGGAGCGTATACGCTACTACGGCGTACCGGATGAGCTCTTCTTCCTGCCGTTCATAGAGTCGGAATACTCGCCCAAGGCCGTCAGCCGCTCCGGCGCCTCGGGGCTATGGCAATTCATGCGCAACAGCGTCGGCGGCTACAACATGCGCATCGACGACTGGATAGACGAACGCCGGGACTTCATGAAGTCGACCGACGGAGCGCTGCGCAAGCTGCGATCGAACTACGAGCACTTCGGCGACTGGCTGCTGGCGATAGCCTCGTACAATTGCGGCGTCGGTGCGATGGACCGGGCCATACGGGCATCGGGCGGACTGCGTGACTACTGGGCCTTGCGTGACCATGGGCTGCTGCCCAAGGAGACGGCCCTGTACATCCCGAAGTTCCTGGCCATCGCCTCGATAGCGATGCATGGCGGCCGCAACAGAATGAGCGTCTCATGGACACCATCGACCGACTGGGTCCGCATACCGCTCGACCGGCCGGTCGACATCGGCATGCTCGCTTCCACCGCCAACATCCCGCTCGACCTGGTCAGGGCCGGCAATCCCGAGCTGCGCTACGCGGTAACGCCCCCGGACGGTTCGTACGCGATCAAGGTTCCGGCAGAGCACGAGGCGGCCGTCAGAACCGCGCTTGCCGACAAGAAGATACTGATGAGCGTCTACATGCACCTAGTCAAGTCGGGAGACACGATATCCGCGCTGGCAAAGTACTACGAGGTGCCGGTGTCGATGATAGCGCGGGTCAACCCGGGCCTCAACCCCGACCACATACGGATTGGCCAGACCATCGTCATACCCGCGTTCAAGGACAAGAAGCCGTATGCGGCTCCCGAGCGGCCGCAGGGCGATGAACTGGCCTTCACCGGCCGCTATGTCATAGCCAAGGGCGACACGTTCTGGAGCATTTCGCTGAAATATGGCGTGCAGCCCGAGGTGCTCGCCGCGAAGAATGGCATGAACCTTTCCAGCATCTTGCACGAAGGTCTGTCGCTCGTCGTGCCGATATTGGAGTGATGGAAACCAAGCACTGCAAAGCAGGATTCGCCATTGCCGCACTCGCGCTGCTGGCGCCACTCATGGTCTGGGCAAATCCGGCGTCGGTGGTGCCTTCGGCCAGTTCTGCCAGGGTCACCGTCGACTGGATCGGGGGTACGATACAGGCCCAGGCCGAACTCGATCTGGCCGCGGCGGGCATCAGGTTGCCTTCGGGCCGCGCCGAGGCCGAGCAGGTGCTCGAATCAGCCGTCCCCGGCCTGGTCCGCGGCACGGTGCTGGCCATCGATCTCGACTCGTACCGCACCGTGGCCGACAGCATCGACGACGGCGCGCTGGCCACCGCGGCGCTTGACGCCTTTCTGGAAGATGGACGGCGCCTCGACCTGGCGCTGAGCCGCGACCTGGGCACGCTGGTGGCCACCTACCAATGGAAGCTGGCGGACCTCGCGGCGCTCTACGTGCGGCACAGCGCCCCGACGGACCTTCCGGCCGCAGACCGCTATATACCGACCCGTTCGTATACCGGTATCGTCATATTCGTGCAGGGAACATACGCGGTTCAGGGTGAGCATCGCACGGGCAGACTGGCGCCATGCCTCTTTCCCCGGCTCTTCAACGAGTCGATGACGGCACTGCTGGAGCGCAACCTGCAGGCGCCGGAGCCGCTGCGGACCTGGGGCTCGGTCGCCTATGCCGCGGGCATCGATGATCCCGTCATCACCGCCAGGGCTGGCGGCGATCCGCTGCGAATCATGGCCACGCGGCTCTTCGGCTCGCTGCGGACCGACATCGTGATAAGCTCCGCCGATGCGCTGAAGATACTGGGATCCCCCGACAACCAGGCCCTCATCCGGAACGGCCGGGTCGTCTTCGTCATCGACGAGCCTTGATCGGGCTACTACCGCTCCGCGAGCATCAGCCTGGCGAAGACCCTGGCGTCTCCCAGTAGATTCTCCAGCCTGGCATACTCGTTGGGCGCGTGCATCGTCTCGTCCTGACGGCTCCAGACGACACAGGGCAGACCGGCCTTGCGCAGATACGCGCCGACCGTACCGCCACCGACACCGACGGCTCGCCCCTCGACGCCGTACGTCGCCTTGATGGCATCCTTGAGCAGCAACACCACCGGCGCGTCGACCGCCGTGGGAGGACTGTCGTTGCGCTGCACCACCTCGAAGCTGACCTTCACCCCATAGCGCGTCTCGACATCGCGGGCGCGCCGGCCCGCCTCGGCGAGCACATCGTCGATCGCGTACCGGGGCAGGATCCGCATGTCGATGTAGAACGCATCATCGGCCGGCACCGTGTTGATGTTCGGAACATTCGCGTCCTTCTTTGTTGGAGTGATGGTCGTGCGGTCGGGCACGAATATCACGTCGGAATCGGCAAACACCTCGCGTTCCATCGCATTGAGGCGCAGCGCCAGGTCGCAGTTTGCAAGGAAGGCATTGGCACCGTCGTCCGGTCTGGACGCGTGGCACTGCTTGCCCTTGGTGATGACCTTGAGCCAGCAGATGTTCTTCTCGGCCACCTCGATCTCGGAGCCGTCGTGCGCGCCGGAATCGGGGACGACTATCAGATCGTCGGGCGCGAACAGCGTCCTGTTGGCCAGCAGCCATTGTATGCCATAGACCGAGCCGAACTCCTCGTCCGCCACGAACAGCAGCTTCACATCATGCGCGGGGACGATGCCCTGGCTGACCAGCGCCAGCGCCGCGAAGACGCTGGAGACGAGCCCCTGCTGGTTGTCTTCGACGCCGCGGCCATATATCTTGCCATCCTTGACGAGCACCTGGAACGGATCGGTATTCCACAGCGAACGGTCACCCTCGGGCACCACATCGGTGTGGGCCATCACCCAGAGGCGCTTGCCTGGCCGCCTGCCCTTGATCGTGGCGACGATGTTCGGTCGCTTGCCAGAACTGACGCGCTCGTCCGGAGCGTCGTGCCGCTCGATGTCGGCGATGCCATGACGCCGGAGCCATGCCTCGAGCGCCTCGGCCTTCTTCCATTCACCGTCACCGCCAGACTCCGGCGCCATAGCCGGCAAGGACGTCAGCAGCGTCTCAAGCTCTATGACACCGGCCTCTGCCGTGTCCAGGTATGCGAGTGCCTTCTCCATATCGCCCATCACCGTACTCCTTTGGATACTGCGCGGTAGACATCCCAGCTCGAGCCCACCAGCGTGTCGACGTCTGAATGGCGGGCCTTCCAGCCCAGCAGCTCGGCTGCCCTGGCCGAACTGGCCACCAGCCGGGCCGGATCGCCCGCACGGCGCGGCTCGGTCCGAATCGGGATGGGCGTGCCGGTTATGCGCCGCGCCGCCTCCACGATGTCCAGCACGGACAGGCCGGCATCGGAACCCAGATTGACAAGCAGGCTCTCGTCCGTCCGGTCCATCCGCTCGAGCGCCGCGACATGGGCCCGCGCCAGGTCGCTCACGTGCACGTAATCCCGGACCCCCGTGCCGTCAGGCGTCTCGTAGTCGGTGCCAAAGACATGCAGTTCATCGCGCATGCCAGCGGCGACCTCCATGATCACCGGCAGCAGGTTGGCCGGGTTGCGCTCCAGCCCCCTGGCCCGGCCCTGCACGTCGTAACCCGCCGCGTTGAAATAGCGCAGCGCCGCATAGCGCACGCCCTTGAGCCGGTCATACCAGTGCAGGAGGCGCTCGATCTCGAGTTTGGTGAAACCATAGAAGTTCTCGGGATTGGTGGGGTGGCGCTCGTCGACCGGCAGGTATTCCGGCTCGCCATAGACGGCGGCCGAGCTGGAGAAGACGATGCGCCGTGTGCCGCTGCCGCAGAGCGCGTTCAGTATGTTGATGGTCCCGCTGATATTGTTGCGCGCGTACTTCTCGGGAGCCGTCATCGATTCCCCGGCGGCCTTGAACGCCGCCAGATGGATGACACCATCGTAGCCCTCGGCCAGCGTGCGCTCGAGCGCGGCCGCATCCATGATGTCGCCCTCGATGAAGCGCTCACCCTTGAAAATGTTGCCCGTGCTGCCGCTGGACAGGTTGTCGAAAACGACGACCTGATGCCCCGCATCCATCAGCTCGAGCGATACGTGGCTGCCTATGTAGCCGGCACCACCAATGACCAGAACCTTCATGCCCGTCTTCTCCTTGCGTATGGCATCGCCGTCCCGGTACGGGCCGCGGCGCGCCACGGAGATACTAGACCGGTTACGCCGAATGCGGCAAGGGTTGGCACAAAAAAAACCGCCCCGGAAGGGGCGGTCGGCATGCCACCGGTCAGAATTGAACTGACGACACGTGGATTTTCAGTCCACTGCTCTACCAACTGAGCTACAGCGGCGTGTGCGGGCACATTTATACCGAAAACGCGCATTTGCGTCAAGGACTCGCCGAAAAATGCCGTCGCCGGTATACTGGCGCCATGCGCGCACTCTGCATTCAGCCACCGCTCGTACAGCTCAACGCACCGTATCCGGCGGTCTGGTATATCGACACGTGGCTCCGCTCGCGCGGCATCGCCTCGGTCGCGTATGACCATTCGATAGAGCTGGCACGGCTGCTGTACAGCCGCAGCGGCCTTGCACGGGTCTTCAATGACGCGCGCATGGCACTGCGGGGCAGGAAGCACCCCGACGCGGCGACGGCGGCCAGGATCAAGGCCTATTTCGAAGATGAAGAGCGTTACCTGTCGATCATCGACTCGACCATCGACTTCTTGTCGGGTGACGACCCGGCCTTCGCGTACCGGATAGCGGTCGGCGCGGGCCTGCCAGCCGGCATGCGGGCCGAGGCGGTACGTGGCGATGGCCTGGGGCCCGACGATGCGCGCGCCTGGGCGACGGCGACGATCAACGATCTGGCCGACTTCATCACCTATGCCCTTGACCCGGACTTTGGCACCGTCCGGTACGCCGAGCGCCTGGGCCGTGGTGCCACCGCGTTCGGCCCGCTGCGTGACGAGGCGGCGAATGGCTGGGTGCTTTCGAATTTCTACCGCCCGCTCGTGCGGGACCTGTATGCGCGCATCGCGGCCGACATGCTGGCGCAGGGGTCCGAGGACGAACCGCTCATCGTCGTGCTGAGCATTCCGTTCCCCGGCTGTCTGGCAGGGTCCATAGCTGCCGCGCAGGAGGCCAGGGCGGTCTTTGGCGAGCGTGCCACGGTGCTGGCGGGCGGCGGCTATGTCTCAACCGAATTGCGGTTTCTCGAAGACCCGGCCGTCTTCGACGTGTTCGACTACCTGGCCTACGACGCGGGCTTCGGGGCACTGGAGTCGATACTCGATGTGCTCGGCGGAGCGGCACGGTCCGGGCTGTTCCATGTGCGCTTTCGGGACGAGCAGAGCGGGCGCGTCATCGCCCAGGGTTTCGCGGACGGCGAAACCGGCTATGCCGCCAGCGAACGGCGCGCGATAGCCATCACCCACCCCGACTACCGCGGACTCGACTCTTCCCGCTACCTGCGCATCGTCGACTCGCCGAATCCCATGCACCGGCTCTGGAACGATACGCCATGGCTCAAGTACCGGCTGGCCTATGGCTGCTACTGGCACCGCTGCGCCTTCTGCGACACGGAGCTTGACTACATCAAGCGCTTTCTGGCATCGGACCTGGACGCGCTGCTCGAGGCAGCGGGCACGGCGGCCCTGGCGACCGGCCTTCGCGGCATACATTTCGTCGACGAGGCGATGCCGGTCAATCTGACGCGCGCGTTCGCGGAGCGCAATGCGGCCTTGGCCAGACCCTTCACCTTCTGGGGCAACGTGCGCTTCGACAAGGCATGGACCGACGAGGCCTGTGACTTCGCGGCCGCGCGCGGGCTGGTGGCCGTATCCGGCGGCATCGAGATTGCCACATCGCGCGGACTGGAAATCGTCGACAAGGGCTTTTCGATGACCGATCTGGTCCGGACGCTCGCCGCCTTCAAGCGCGCGGGGGTGCTGGTCCATGCGTACCTGATATACGGGTTTCCGGGCCAGAGTGACCAGGACATAGCGGACTCTGCCGAGATGGCTCGCGTCCTTCTGGCCGAGGGTCTGGTCGATTCGGCGTTCTGGCATCGCTTCGTCCTGACGCGGCATTCGGCGATGTACGCCGCGTGGCAGCGGGGCGAACGTCCCTGGCTGGAACCCGTGGTGCCACGCTCGCGCTTCGCGCTCAACGACCTGGAGTTCCGCGGCGAGGAGCGCTCCGAGCGTTGGACGGCGCCGCTCGACGCCTCGCTGTCAGCGTGGGCCGATGACGGCGAGTTCGACAGGCCGCTGTCCGCCTTCCTGCCCAAGGGGCTGCCGCGCCCGAAACTGGACGCCCAGGCGATACTCCGCGAAGCCGGACTTATTTAAGCTTTACCGCGACCCCGCTGACCGAAACGCGGATGATCGTCGTGCCAGCGTCTTCCTTCCTGCTGATCCTGGTCGTCACGAACAGCACCGCGTCGGCTCCCAGAGCGTCGGACTTCTCGATCAGGTCGAATATCGCATTGGCCTTCGCCTTTTCGTCGGGGCTCGACGGCGAAACCACCTCGGTCGTGCGCAGTATGCCCATGAAGGCTGACGTCGACTGGGTCTGTCCGGCACTTCCCATCGGCCCCAGATACCCATACTTCAGCGTGTCACCGGTCACCACGCGGGTCGTCTGGTTGTAGGTCAGTTCCGCGACTCCCGTTACCTTGCCAAGCACCGTGTAGTCGCCGGAACCCAGATCGGCGATTCCGACATAGGGATTGTTGATGTTCGAGGTGCTGGTCGCGATGGGCACCGTGGAGCATGAAGCCGCCATCATGACGGCGGTCAAGGCGATCAGCAGAATCTTCCTGTCAGTCTGCATCTGTTCCCCCCAATAAAAAAGATCCCCTGCCTCGGCAGGGGATCTTTGGGCGGTACAAGAGTCGAACTTGTGACCCCCAGCGTGTCATACTGGTGCTCTAACCAACTGAGCTAACCGCCCGAATCCGTCAGTCCGTTCGATTGGCCGCGACGCGACTTCGAACCGATTGGCGACACAGACTTATACCAGAGCGCCAGCTGGCGTGTCAATCACTTTGACAGAACGTGCGATATGCGCTCCAGCACCTTCTTGCGGTCAAGCGGCTTGACAATATAGTTCTTGGCACCGGTCAGCAAGGCCTGCTTGACCAGATCCTGCTTGCCCAGTGCGCTGATCATGATGACGCGCGCGTTCTTGTCGAACTCGATGATCTTCTGCAGAGCCGTTATGCCATCCATGTTCGGCATCGTGATGTCCATCGTTACCAGGTCGACGTTGGGATACAGTTCCTTGTACCGTTCCAGCCCCAGAAGGCCATCGGCGGCCTGTCCGACGACATCGTATCCCTCCGATGTCAGGATCTGCGTTATCTGCTTGGCGACGAACATGGAATCATCGACCACAAGCACCCGGAACGGGGTGCCATCCGGCCGCTGCCCCTCGGGCTTCCGTTCATTGATGGAAGGAAAGTCTTCTTTGGTTTTCATGTGCCGACTCCCTAGGCCCGCTCGCGAATGGCCACATTGATCTCGACCTTGCCCTGGGGCGCCTCCATGGGCACGATCAGCGCCTCGACGTCCTGGTTGCTGACCTCCATGTTGTCGCCCGTGAAGATGGCCGGCGGTGTCAGGTCGAACCGGAAGCCCAGTTCGTGCAGCTTGGTGACGGCCTGCGCCGTGATCATGTTGGCCAGCTCGGTAATCGTCGCCTTGGCCAGATCATCCATCGTCGTCAGTTCCTCGCCGTTCATCGCCGACGCGATCCTGAGCGCCGTGGGCTTGTCCATGTCAAAGAGCACGCGCCCCTCCACATCGCCGGCCAGCCCGACGATGGCGGCAACACCCATGACGGGCATCGACGTCGACTTCAGGTACAGCTCGCCGCGCTTGACATCGGCCTGCAGCACCTCGCGCATCACGTTGAAGGCGCTTTCCACGAACGGGTTGATATACTCTACTCTCATGCGCTTCTCCCATGTATTCCGGGCAATCCGGTACTGACCATATCAGGCCTTCTTGACGAACACCGACGCGGCTCCACCACCGCTCCGGTTCCAACTGTCCTCTGGCATGCGCTCATTCGAACCCAGAACCACCGCTCCATCATGCTTGGTCTTCTCGGCGAAATCGGCTACCAGCTTGCGCTGGTCCGCCGCCGACAGGAATGACACCGTGTCGCGGCACAGGATCAGGTCGACGGGCGGGATCGGATTGCTGTTCAGCACATCATGGAACTCGAAGAATATCGAATCCCTGATCGTCTGCTGGAACGTCCACCCGTTCTTGCCCTTCACCATCAGCTCCAGGTACATCTCGGGTACGCTTTCGGCCGTAAAGACCATGTTGGGCGCCATCGAAATCGCCAGAAGGTCCGAGTCGTTCGCCCATATCTTGATTCTGGCGTCAGGATAGGCCCGCCGGAGGGCGCAGGCCAGCGAGTATGTTTCGTAGCCCTTGCCGCAGCCTGGATTCCACACATTGATCGACCGCGACTCTATGCGCGGCAGCGCCGACATCACGGCGTCGGCATACTCCTCCGTCCACAGCGTGCCGGTACAGGACGAATAGAAGGTCTCCAGGAACTGGTCCGCCTCGGTCTGCTCCTTGAGCTGGATGTCGGTCGCCTTGCGCGACGAGCTCCACTCGGCATAGCGCTCGTTGAACCAGCGCTCGTTGATGGCGGAGACGCCAAAACGTTTGAATGCGAACAGGGTCTCGCGGATGAAATCGGCGTTCACATCGCCGGAATCGACCGGAATCGCGGTGACGTCCCGATTCTCGAGGGGCGCGGGCGCGGCGGCCGGCATGCCCGCGTGGGCCAGGACCGGGACCGGCGCCTCCGCCTCCTTCTTGGGGGCAAACAGCTTCTCCACATTCAGGATGATGTACAGCTTGCCCTGGTTCTCGATGATGCCCTTGATGTACTTGACGTTGATGTCGCCGAAGATCGGGTGCGGCGGCTGGATTGCGGCACTCGACACCCCGACAACCTTGTCTATGTTGTCGACGATGACACCGAACACATGATCGTCCACGCGAAGTATCAACAGGCTCTCGAGCGCGTCGTCACTCTTGCGCTCAGCCGGCAGATGGAACATGGTCCGCAGGTCGATGATCGATATGATGTCGCCGCGCAGGTTGTAGACGCCCCGGACGAAGGGCGCCGCATTGGGCACATAGGTAAACCGGCCCGCGCTCGCGATTTCCTTGACATTCATGATGTCGATGCCATATTCCTTGCCGGCCAGCGAGAACGTGACCATCTTGAAGTCTATCTTCTCGGCCCGTTCCTTCCTGGCGCTGGTGGCTTCGGATTCCGGCTTCTCGGCTGTCTGTACGCTCATGCGATTTGCGCTCCAATGATCAACGTATGGTCAGCTCGAGGCGTTGCCGTTCCTCGAGTTCCTTCTTCTGCCCAAGCTCCAGGAGCTGGCTCACATCGATGATCAGGCACACCGAGCCATCACCCAGAATCGACGCACCCGCGATGCCCGGCGAGTTGGTGAACTGGTCGCGCAATGGCTTGATCACCACATCTTCCTCGCCGATCAGCGAATCGACCATCAGCCCGACGCGCTTGTCGTTGGTGCCGACGATGACGACGAAGCAATAGTCGCCGCTCTCGTCGGTCTGGATCCTGAAGAGCCTGTTCAGCCTGAGCAGGGACACAACGTCGCTGCGTACGTTGAACACCTCGTAGTTGTCTATCATCCTGATCTCGGACGGCTTGATGCGATGGCTCTCGATGACGCTGGTAATCGGTATCGAGTAGGTCTCCCTGCCCACCCGGACCAGCAGGCCCTGGATGATGGCAAGCGTCAGGGGCAGCTTGATCGTGAACCTGGAGCCCTTGCCGTGCTGGCTGGACACCGTCACCGAGCCGTTCAGCTTCTCGATCTGGCGCTTGACCACATCGAGGCCGACGCCTCGGCCGGATATGTTGGTGACCTTCTCCGCCGTCGAGAATCCCGGCTCGAATATCAGGTTGAACGATTCGAGCTCGGTCAGCACCTTGCTGGGGTGGATGATGCCGCGCTCGATCGCCTTGGCGCGCACGGCCTCGACATCGATGCCCTTGCCGTCGTCGGCCACCTCGATGATGATCATGTTGCCTTCGTTCGAGGCGCGCAACATCACCGTGCCCTCTTCCGGCTTGCCTGCGGCGCGGCGCTGTTCCGCCGACTCGATGCCATGATCGAGGGCGTTGCGCACCGAGTGCATCAGCGGATCGAGCAGGTCCTCGATGACCGACTTGTCGAGCTCGGTATCCTCACCCTCGACCACCAGGTTGACCTTCTTGGAAAGGCTCTTGGACAGGTCGCGCACGAGTCGCGGGAAGCGGCTGAATATCTGGCTGATCGGCACCATGCGTATGCGCATGACGCCTTCCTGCAGCTCGCTCGTGATGCGCCCGAGGTTCTGCGCCGTCGATCTGAACTTGGCGATGTTCGTCTTGAAGTCGGCCTCGAAGGCGTCGAAGGTGGAGTAGAGGCCGCTGTACTTCTCCAGGACCTCTTTCTTGATTTCCTTGACGGAGCGCCCGGCCTGGATCGATGCCAGATAGTCGGGCAAGTCATCGAACAGGTCCTTGAGACCATCGCGCAGCAGCCCCTGCGAGCCCTGGAAACCGCTCTGCAGGTCGGCGAAACGCGTGCTGATCTGATTGAAGGTAGCCTTGTTGATGACGGTCTCGGACACCAGATTGAGCAGGTTGTCTATGCGCTTCGAATCGACACGGAGTATGCTGCCGGCCTGCTGCGAGGCCTTCCTGGAATCGGCGACATGCTCGTCGTGCTCCTGCGCCGTCTGCGCAACCTCTTCCGGCGACGCCGCCTCTGGCGACGCCGCCCCTGGCGACGCTTCTTCGGGCTCGGACCTGGCTGCCTGCGCCGGAGCGGGACGGGCGGCCGGATGCGATTCCGGCTCTGCCGGGGCCGGCCGGGCCGGCGCGGACGGGGCCTGCTGCGGCGCGGACCGGGCTGCCGGCGCGGCTGCCGCCGGTCTGGCCTGGGTGCCCGATGTCGAGCCGTCCTGCGCGACCTCCAGGATCGTCGATCCGGTGACCACATCGGGTATGTTGACGACCGCGGCGAGCTCGGCCGCACTCAGTTTGGAGGCGACATAGTACTTGACCGTGGGATGAAAGGCATCCTCATAGAGCGTCTCGAAGTCGGGATCGGTCTTGAGCACCGTGCCGACATCGCGGAGGGCGGCGAACGCATGGATCGCCGAGACCGTGTTCATCACATTGGCTTCATCAAAATCGACTGCAATCTGATAGACCGTGCGCTCGGTTCCGGCCGCCTCGCGCATCTCGAGCAACTCGTATTCGGAAAGCCCGGAACCCGCGGCCGGCTTCATCGCGGCGGGGGACGGCGCCGGCATCGCGGCGGCCGCAGCCGGTTTTTGGGTCGCCTTTGGCACGGCCCTTGGCGCGGCCTTCGGCACGCTGGCAGGAATGAGCGATTCCAGGCGGCCGCGCTCGGCGCTCGTATCGCCGGCGTATGGTTCCCCTTCCGACCTGGAAGCGAGTATCGCCTTGATCACATCGATACCGGCGAGCAGCGCGTCTATGATGGTCTCGTCAACCTTGACGGCATTCGAGCGAATCGCGTCGAGCAGATCCTCCATCGTGTGCGTGAAGCCGGCCAGTTCCATCATCTCGACCGTGCCTGCACCACCCTTCAGGGTATGCGCTGCGCGAAAAATCTCGTCGACGGCGTCATGATTGGCAGGATCGTTCTCGAGCACGAGGATGTTCTGCTCGAGCGTATCGACCTGCGCATACGCCTCGGAGAAGAAGTCCTTGAGAAGTTCCTGATTGTTTGGATCAAGGTAGTCGCTCATTATGCTCTGTAGTCTTATACGGAACGAAGGATTAGTCAAGTCAAGCACGACTTTGCCCGTCGATGGGGCGCTAATCCCGGGTGCGGAATCCGCCGATGCTTTATGAGCGATTCCACGATACAGTAGTGGTGTACATATCTTGTCCGACAAGGGGCGTCAACATGATCAAGAAGGTAGCCCTGCTGCTTCTGGCCGCAGGCATGGCGGCGTCGGTGCATGGCGCAGACTTCTCGGTCCCCGCCCTGAGCCTGCTGACCAACGGCCAGCAGACCGCGGATGGAGCCTTTGTGCTGTCCACCCGTGTCGATATCGACATGCTGATAGCGGGCGGCTCCAAGTTCGATGCCTGGTTCAAGCTGGGCTTCAGGAACGCGACGATGGAAGACTACCTGCAAGCCTATGGCTCGCCCACGACGCTGCCGGACACGCCGACGGCTGACGATCTGGCGGCCGCGATACGGCGGCTGGAGGCTGCCAGCGGGCTTGGGCTGCGCACCGCGGCCATCCAGATCAGGGACGTGTTCGGCACACCGCTGCAGCTTGCCACCTTCGTAGGACACCTCGATGTCTTCTGTTCCGGCGCCGACTTCCCGGCCCTGTTCGGATCGAACGATTTCGCCACCAAGTTCCGCGGCTACATGTACTACCCGAATGGCATCGATGGCGACACCAACCGCACCTACAATGGCCTGCACGAAGTGTATGGCACCGGCGTGAGGCTGTCGCTGCCCGGATCGGTCTTCATACCCTACCTGTATGCCTACCAGGACTCCTGGCTCGGCGGCGGCTACTACTCCACCGATGCGCGCATCCAGTACAGCGCCGATGGCTTCAACATCGAAGCCTATGCCGGCGCATCGTTCCCGGTCGCGAGCATGGGCACGTACCGTGCCGGCCTCCTGTTCCATTACGACACCGGTGCGATTGGCGACTTCTACGCCCAGATAGGCATCCCGCGCTGGGATCCGTCCACCGCCTTCGGCATGGACATGCTGTACTTCATGTTCGAGCCGCGCGTGAATTTTGGCTTTGGAACCCTGACGCTCAGCCTGTTCTTTCATCCGGCGTGGTACCTGCAGCAGCAAACGGGCCAGTCCGGCGCCATGGAGATGCGCGTCGACCTGGGCTTCGGCAACATGCGGGAAGGTACGATCAAGGGCGGGGTCGAGTCCGAGCTGAGCTACGACCCGAACCTGACGGCCGGCGCACTGATTGTCGATGCGGCGCCCTACATGCAGTTCATCCGCAACGGTGTACGATGGGATATGAGGCTCGGTCTCAGGGCATTCCCATTTCCTGACCAGTGGTACGGCCTGTTCATGCCGTCCGTCGGCGTTTCCACGTCGTTCTGAGCGGCCGTACAACAAGGAGACGAACTATGACCAGACTACGAGTACCAGGATTGCTGGCTGTGCTGGTGGCCGGCGTGCTGTTCACGGCGCCTGCATCCGCGCTGGACATCGATGCCGGCGCCTTCTTCGGCAACCTCGGTTTTCCGTGGGCTGGAGAAACACCGCTTCCGGCGACTCCCTATCCGGCCGACCAGTGGCTGTACGGCGGCACCGTCGCCTTCTCGCAGGAGTTTGGCGATGGACTGGCGCTCCATGCCGAGTACAGGACCGATACGGTGCTGCACCATGTCGTCAGCGGCATGCTCACCTACAAGACTGGTTTTGCCAGCATCAGCGCAGGCCCGATGCTCGGCACCCTCAACACCGCACAGACGCCGCTGAAGGCGGGCATCGGCATAGGCTTCAGGCTCGAGGCGCCAGGGCTGGTGTTCTTCAGCGCCCAGGCCGATTCGTCGATGGGCGCCGGCCTCGTCTCCGTTGGCGACTATTCACAGGAGCGGTCGGAGCTGAGCGCGGGCTGGTATGTCTACAATGCGATATGCACCGTATCGATGCAGAGCCGCCGCTATACCCGCATCCTGGACTCGGGTGACGCGCTGGTCGATGCCTCGACCGCCTACACCTTCTCCGTCGATGTGAACAGGAAAGGCGCCCCCTACCGGGTGCTGGTCGATCTCGGATACCAGGACTGGACCAGGACGTACCCTGGCGCCGTTGTCGACGGCCTTGGCGCGCTGGTACTGGGCGCGCAGCTCAGCGCCGATGTCTCGCCGGCGCTGACCCTGGTGTTTGGGCTCGACTCCGGCGTCTACATGTTCGGTACGGACGCCTTGCTGGGCTACGGGCCCGCAGCCACATCGTTCATGTTCTCCGCGACCGCTGGCTGCGTCATACACCTCGGCGCGATGCCATCCGCCGACTAGCGGCCGCGCTCCGAGATTCCGCCGCGCGCGGCGACCTCCCGCGCCTCCACCTCCACTCCCGCCCATCACCGGGTGTAACTGTCGTTCCGTAACCGCGTAACGGCGGTTACGCCGCGAGAGCCCTCCTGCCAGCCATCACTGCCCCCAGACCCCTTCAGAAGTTTGGCACGCACTTTGCTTTATGTGTGTCGTACCTATCAGCAAAGGAGTCTACATGAAGCACAGAACCCTGACCGTCATTGCCCTGGCATTCGGCATCGCGCCGATGCTCGGCTGCGCCACCATCATGAAAGGCGGCGACCAGAAGATGGCTTTCCGGGGTGATCCATCGGGTGCCAGGATATCGGTATTTGACTCGAGAGGCACCCTGGTTACCGATGGCAAGACACCGGTGACACTCCCGCTCAAGAAGGGTGATGGTTATTTCCAGGCGGCCAGGTACAAGGTTGTCTTCGAGGCTCCCGGTTACGCGAAGAAGGAAATCTGGCTGTCGGGCTCGCTCGAAGCCGGCTGGTACATCGCTGGCAACCTGGTCGTGGGCGGTCTCATAGGCTGGCTGATCGTCGATCCGATCACGGGGGCCATGTGGAATCTGGGCCCCGAAGCGGTCGGCGCCAATCTCGATCCACTGGTCTCTTCGACCACGGATGGCGCGCTCCATGTCGTGTTGCTGGGCGAGGTGCCGCCGGATATCCTGGCTGCGGCCAGCCTCGTGGCAACCGCACCTTAGCGGCACAAGCATCATTCAAAAATAATGTAAAAAAGTTGTTTCCGCGCGGGCCTGTCTCATGCGTTGCCGACACATGAGCCTGGCCCGCGCGTGTTCGCCGCAGCGCCGGCGGACGTCGTCCGGAAGGCCGTACAATCCACCGAGGAAAGGGCTATACTGCATACATGATGAGAAACGGGCGATCCCGCGCCTTCCTGCTGCCATTGCTGCTGTTGAGTCTCGTGCCGCTCTACTCCCAGCCCGCTCCATCTTCGGCCACGGCCCTGTACCGCATACCCCATTCGATCCACAGCATTGCCGAGCTGTCTACCCAGCTGCCGCTGATGACGCCGGCCGCAGTCATCCGCATCGTCGACGGTGATACGATAGTCGTTTCGCTCGGCCCGGCCGCGGCGATCCGGCCAACCGAGAAGGTGCGGCTGATCGGCGTCGATACGCCGGAAGTCGTCGATCCGCGCAGACCCGTGGAGCGGTTTGGCAAGGAGGCGTCACGCTATGCGCACGAGCAACTGCTCGGCCGACCGGTCTGGCTGGCCTTCGAGCCACGGCTGCGCGACGTGTATGGACGCTTGCTCGCCTACGTGTTCCTTGCGGACGGCAGCTGCTTCAACCTGCAGGTTGTGGCGGATGGCTTTGGCTTCGCATACACCAAGTATCCATTCTTGTTCATGGCTGATTTTCGCGAGGCCGAGCGTTCGGCCCGCAGCAGGGGGCGCGGCCTCTGGGGTCCGGGTTGACACCGGCCGCATATCACGGATGCGCATCCCTGCGCCGCCACAGAATGGCCTGTCCGCAGGACAGGATCGTCATGGTGTTTGCCAGCGCGCCACGGACGGCGCGCCAAAAGAAATGCCGCCCTATCGGGCGGCACGTCATGACGCCGCGCAGGGATGCGCGGCCACAGAATGGCCTGTCCGCAGGACAGGATCGTCATGGATGTTTGCCAGCGCGCCACGGATGGCGCGCCAATAAAAATGCCGCCCGGTCGGGCGGCGCGTCATAGACGACGATGAGCCGCCGGAGATTCGAACT
>MTLE01002124.1_pt1 | contig 29014 bp, 22 predicted proteins | sample 1982461 | NCBI WGS metagenome assembly MTLE01 (sample SAMN05712605, study PRJNA340218) | biofilm metagenome | isolation source: sample SPL anode biofilm adapted to -200 mV | place: USA | collected 2012-02-03
TTTTATGATGCAATAAAACTGAATAAAAAATTAAAATCTGCTAAAAAAGTTCTTGATTTTTCTTAGCAGGTTTTTGTGCAAACGATTCGTTAAAAAGTTGACTTGACAATTAAAAATTCTTCCGATAAAATAGATAGCATGCTAAGTAATGGAGACGTGATGAAAACAGATCGATTTAATTTTGGTGGCTTTGTCAAACAATTGAATAACATTATGGAAATGCGCTTCAATCATTCTTTGAAACAATGGGATCTGACCTCGTCCCAATTTTCGGTGATTATGTTTCTGCTTCACCACCAGGATCAGGCAATCAACCAGAAAATGATTGAAGAAGCTTTTCGTCTCAAAGGGCCGACCGTTACCGGGATCGTCAAGCGGCTGGTGGAAAAGGATTTTATCCAGCGTCGACCCGATCCTTTGGATCGCCGGATCAACTATCTGGAGCTGACGAAAAAGGGTCTGGAACTGGAGTCGCTGGTTTGTACCGAGATCACCCGTCTGGAAACTGAGACCCTCCGGGGCATCTCGCCTGAACATCTCGACCTGCTGGAGTCGCTCCTGCATCAAATTTTAGAAAACATTACCAACCAATGATTTACAGAAAGGAATTATTTTTATGAAAAACGATTTATTTGAAAAGTACCCCATCCCCAAGGCGGTGATGACCCTGGCCATTCCCACCATGCTAAGTATGCTGGTGACGATTGTCTACAACATGGCCGATACCTATTTTGTCGGTCAAACCGGTGATGCCAACCAGGTGGCCGCCGTTACCCTGACCATGCCGATCTTTTTTCTGCTGATGGCCTTTGGTAATATTTTTGGTATCGGCGGCGGCTCCTATATTTCCCGCCTGTTGGGGGAGCACCGGATTGCGGATATCAAGCACACCTCCTCCTTTGCCTTTTATGGCTCGATCGCCCTGGGCCTGATCGGGATGGTGGTTTTTCTGGTCTTTATGGATCCAATTCTGACCATTGCCGGTGCCAGCCCCAACACCATCGGTTTTGCCCGGGATTATTTGACCATTGTGGCTTATGGCGCCATCGCCATCAGTCTGCAGAATTCACTGGCCCAAATTGTCCGTTCCGTTGGGGCGGCCAAAGAATCGATGATCGGGATGATGATTGGAACCATTATCAACATCATTCTTGATCCGATTATGATTCTCTCCATGGGCATGGGTGTCGCCGGTGCAGCCTGGGCCACCGTGATTGGAAATGCCTGCGCCGTGCTTTACTTTATCTACTATATATTTAAGCACAGTGATGTGCTCTCCATTGCCCCCCAGGATTTCCGGATGGAAGGAGCCATCGCCAAAAATACTTTTGCGATTGGGATTCCGGCCTCTGTCAATAACATTCTGATGAGTTTTTCGATGATCATGTTAAACAGCTATGCCTCCACATATGGCGATACCGTCATTGCTGCCCTGGGTGTCTCCGGCCGGGTCTTCTCTATTGTAGTGATGCTGGCGCTGGGTCTGGCAATGGGTATTCAGCCCTTTATCGGCTACAATTATGCCCAGCAGAACTATAAGCGGATGAATGATGCCATTAAATTCACCGGTGTGGTTGGCATGATCATGGGAACCGTAGTCATGATCGTCGCAATCCTTTTTGCCGCCCCGATTGTTACCTTCTTCATCAATGATTCAGAGGTCATCACCATTGGTGCCACCATGCTGATTATTCAAATGCTGGTCAGCCCCTTTCTGGGCCTTCAGTTTATTGTCACCACCGTCTATCAATCGCTGGGAAAAGCCATTCCTTCGCTGATTCTGACGGTATGCCGTCAAGGTCTGGCCTTTGTCCCGATCCTGATTGTCGGTTCCACCCTGTTTGGCCTGCAGGGGATCATCTGGGCCCAACCGCTGGCCGATGTTGTCTCAATTATCCTGGCCGTTTCAATGTACACCGTCACCTACCGTAAACTGCGGGCCAGCAAAACCGAACCGTCTTCCCTGGCCATGGAAGACGGACTGGCTTAAGCCATCAAAAAAGCGCCCCTAGATCGGGCGCTTTTTTAGTTCGCTGGCACGAAGCCGGTGTTCCGTGTGAATCATTCCGATATTGGTGGTCATGACGTTGCCGGTGGTGGCCGGATAGTCCAGAAAGATGGCAATGGTTACGGCCAGTGCCAGCCCTTCCAGAGGAATCCCCAGAAGGTTGAAAACGATGGTAAAGAGAAAGGCCCCCATCCCCGGCGAAGGTGGCACCGCCACCGAAAGAATCATACACAGAATTACGACCGGAATCGTATCCGGTAATGAAAAGCCGATTCCATAAATATTACCAATGAACAAGGATGTCAATAACAGCATCGGAATGGCATCTTGCTTGTTAAACAAAACCCCCACCGGAATCGAAAAATTGACGACGTAGTCCCGGATTTTCTGCTTGCCAATTGCCGTTGCGGTATGACTGGCAAAGGTGGCGCTGGAGCTGGCGGTGGAGAAGGCAATCAGCAGAAACGGTGCTACCGTTTTTAAATAAGTCACTGGGCTTATTTTCTCATAAACGGCTAAACTCAGCAGCATGAACACATTAATAATCAGAAAAGCAATCAGCAACAATACAATCAGCCAAACGGCCCCCAGCAGCGCCGCCCCTTCCCCGGAAATCATCATGTTCAAAATACTGATAAAAACCACCACCGGCATCAGGGCACAGACGGCGTCCAGTATGGTTGAAAAAATCAGATTGGCTTCGGTAATAATCCGGGTAATTTGCGGAAAGCGGCCCTTTAAGGTCAACATCACAATGCCACCGATAATGGCCAGAAACATGATTTGAAGGGTATTACCATCGATAAACGGCTGAATAATATTGGCTGGAATAATCCCGAAGACCATCTCCCCAATCTGGTTCCACAGATCCCCCTGACCAGCCTGACTGGCTGATCCGGTGTTGCCCAGCAGAAAAATCTGAGCCATTCCCAATGAAACCGCTGAAGCCAGAAGAATGACTGCCATCGACCAGGTCAGCAGCAGGCGGAAGATCCGTTTCATCTGGGCCAGGTTATCCATATTGACAATACTGCCGATGGCGGAAAAAAACAGCACCGGTATTACAATAGCGTTGAGAAAACCAAAAAATGTACTGCTAATCGGAGAAAGAATCACGGTACCCACTTGCTTGCCCAGCGCCGGTGCCGTCATCTGGATGAAAAATCCGGTCAGAATCGCACCAAGCAGGGCGATGGCTGTTGTCAGTGCCGGGTTTAATGGTTTTTGCTTTAGTGTATAAGAAACATTATTGCAGCCCTTTTCGTAGGAATAGGTTACCGATGACAGTCCAATTAAGATATTCTGTCCGATCCGATTGTAGTCAGCCGCTTCGCCCTCCGGTGTTTCCGGTAGGGTCAGCGGATTTTCCGGATTACCCCAGTAATTCAGCGCCAAGGTAATGGTTTTAAAGCGTTTCTGGATCGACAACTCAAAATGCGCCTGATTGCCTGCCCGCTCACTCCAGTAAACAATGGCTTCTTCCACAAAAAGCTGCGCTTTCATGTTATCGGTTTTGGGGCACTTGTATTTTTGCAAGAGCTCCGAAACAAAGGCGTTGGCTTCATCGAGACTGGCCAGACTCAGTGGTAATATCTTTTTTACTTCCATGGTTCCCCCTTATGCATCGATCTTCTGACTGCGTTTGTGTAAACCATGCTACTGATATACTCTCGGGTTAGGCTGGTGTCAAACCTGAAATTATCTGGCGCTGGCATAAAGAACACACGGTACGATTGATACCGTGTGCCTTTCACCGTGATGGAAAAATTGTCATAATCATCAAATGGTGAAATGATAGTCAAAGATTACCCTCATTATACCACTTGACGCATTCTGCCGTCATCATAATTTAACTGCCAATTTACCCCAAATTTATCGACCAGTGAACCATAAACCTTACTCCAGAAAGTTTCCTGCAGTTCGGTTTCGACGGTCCCACCATCTTTTAATTTATAATAAAGGCCTTTGATCTCATCCAAGTCGTCACTGAAAATGACCAGGGTCATCTTTTCTTTTTGATTGATCGGTGATTTTGAGGGTATATCCGAGAGCGACACCCGTAGTTCATCGGACTCCAGATCTGCACGAATGGTCACTTTTTCTGCCGGATCAAGATTGCCCGGTTCGGGCAGTGTTTCATCAAATAATATAATTTCAGCCTGATCAGTGCCAAAAACGTCGGCATAGAATTCCACAGCTTCCTGACAATTTCCATTAAAACTAATATAGGGTTGTACCTGCATTTCTACACTCCTTTTTCGTTTAGGTGCACCCTTTGCTAAAGAATATTTGGGATTGCACCGGGATCTCGGTTTTAATCAATTTTACAGCACCATGACACTCTGTTACATTGTATAGCCTTATTTTTACGATTTAAACGGTTTCGGGTAAATTTTTTGCAAATTTCTGTAAAATAAAATTGACCTGATGCCAATCTGCTGTTATTGTTATAAGGGTCATAAATGGAGCTTTATTTTCGTTCATTTCTGCCTTGTTGCAGACAACCTGAAAGTCAGTTCTGCAATCTGTAATTTTTAGAGGGAGGATTTCTTGTGAGTATTATTTTTTTAATCATCGGCCTCGTATTATTAGTTAAAGGTGCCGATTTTTTTGTGGAGGGTTCGTCTTCCATTGCCAAGCGCTTTAACATCCCCAGTATGGTCATCGGTTTGACCCTAGTGGCTTTTGGCACCAGCGCCCCGGAACTGGCGGTCAGTGTGTCCGGATCGCTGAATCAGGCCAATGGGATTGTTTTTGGGAATGTGGTCGGTTCCAATATTGTCAACATCCTCTTTATCCTAGGGATCTCGGCCTTTATTTCCCCCATCAGCATCAAATCAAAAACGATTTTTAAAGAGATGCCCTTTGCCATCCTGACCACCATTGCCTTAATGCTGATGGTGATGGATGGTCTGATCAATGGCGATCCGATCAGCGTGGTTTCCCGTTCTGAAGGATGGATTCTATTGCTCTTTTTTGCCATCTATCTGTATTCGATGGTGGAAATTGCCATCCTGGGCAAAGAAGAATCCGAGGGCGAAATTATAGTCATGCCGGTTCCCAAAAGTATTCTCTTTACCATCGGCGGTCTGGTCGCCGTGGTTTTTGGCGCCGATCTGGTTGTCAATGCGGCCATCGAAATCGCCACTATCCTGGGCATGTCTGAAACCGTGATCGGTTTGACCATCGTGGCCATCGGCACCTCCCTGCCGGAACTGATCACCTCCGTGGTAGCGGCCAAAAAAGCCGAAAACGACATAGCTGTCGGTAATATTGTCGGTTCCTGTATCTTTAATATTCTTTTTGTTATGGGGGTTTCCGGGGTTATCTTCCCGATTGAAATTGCCACCGAAAACTATGCCGATCTGTGGATTCTGCTAGCGGCCATGATTATCGTCGTTCCGATGATGTACACCTCCAAGAAAATCAGCCGCTGGGAAGGAGCCGTCATGATGCTGGGCTATGTCGGTTATTCGGCCTTTATTATCATGCGGGCGATTTCCTAGATCTTTATTGCTTACTGGCACTTAAAAAAGCACTCGCAATTTTGCGGGTGCTTTTTTTAACACTATGCCTGGGCTTCATAGCGCAAGATCAGCTGATCCATTGCAGCCAGGGTGTCTTCTTTGGGTAACACATAGGGACTGCCCGGCAGACTACCAAAAAAATCATCGAAGGCGGCCACAATTTTCGCTTCTTTTAATTTTATCGTCTTAAAAATCTGCTGATCGGCTTTTTGATAATGCAGGATCAGATGCACCAGGGTTGCTTCATTTACAAATTCAACTGCTGAATTAAGGACTATCTTTTTTTCATCGAAGGCGTAGGTTTTGCGGGCATCAGCGGCAATATCCTGGCGCACCTGTTTGGTCAGCATCAGGCGTTCGGCTGGTGTAAAGGGATGACACACCTCCTCCGGAAAATACATGTTGCCCGTATCCATAAAAGTTTCCAGGTTATTTAATGAAAAGACATTGATCATTGTGCGGTTTTCAGCTTTAAAATAATCGTAAAAGCGATTGGTGGCCGATACCAGATCAGCATAGAAGGGCAATTCCTGGCGAACCTTGTCGGCCACCATCTCGTGGGTGGCGTAGTAGGCAAAGCAGGGCAAGGGTTCGATAACCTGACGGATCCGATAGGTCGTATCCAAGGAGTAGATGGCAAACAGATCCCGACTTTCTTCGATAAAGGGCTCGGACTGCAAAAGGATGTTAACAAACCCCTTCTGGTAGAGATCATAAAGCTCTGAATCGCGATAGCGGATGGCCCGACAAAAATCCCGGGAAATCACAATGACTTCTTCCGATGTGAGCATAAAATAGGGAAAGAGAACATTGATTTCCTGACTCTTCCCAACTGCCTGATAATAATAGTGGGAGTGATACGTAATATTATCAAGCAGTGAAAGGCCAATCAGGGTTTTGAGGGTGCCAAGGCCCGGATCAGCAAGGCTTTCGTCACTGACTTCCGGAAAACACTGAACATCCTGCAAAACCAGGTGTTTTGTATTTCCCAGCATTTGCTGAAAAATGTGCGCATAGACCCGTTCAAAATGACTGGGGATCGAAAGCTTCAGATACGGCTCCTCCCGGCAAAAAAGCTCCCGGTCGATGCTGTTTTCGATGATTCTCTGGACCGCTTCTAGCCCAGTCACTATCTGAATTTTTGCTTGTTCCCCCGAGTCGACTAAAACGCAATCCGGAGCTTTTAATTCTTTTGAAAAAGGAATGTGATAGCTGGTAAGTTCAAAGATGACGGCCATCAGCTCCACAATTTTTTGACGATTATAGTAACGGCGTTCGCCGACCTGGATAATTTCTTGTAGGGCCTGCAATTCTTCGATTTCAGTCGTTGACAGACGCAACGCTTTACATAAGCTGTCAAAAACTTTAGGTGTGGGCAGCCGCTCACCAGATTTTATCCGCTGCAGCGTGGTACGATTGATTTTCCCCATCTCCGCCAGGGATTGTACGGTTTCGCCACTTTCGTCAATTAATTCTGCGATTTTTTTACTAAAACGTGTCATCGGCTACTCCAGTTTCTGTATTTTTTATATCTCTCACTCTTATTATAGCCGTGTTGGAGCCAATTGCAAGATGTGGCATTTTGTGTGCCAGAATATTTTACCCATTTATAAGTCTTGTCGGATCCAAAATGGTTAAGCGATCAGGCTGCGACCAATCATAAAAAAGAGTGCTTACACCACAAATCAGGTGAGCACTCTTTTTTATTTATTTTTATGTAATTCACTTATCTAGGCAATATTGCAAACAATGCGACTCGCCCAGGCAATCGCTTCCCGGTAGTCGTGATATATGTGGTAATCCTCAATTTTTAAGAATTGGGCCAACTCTTCGACCAGGCACCATTCGCCTTTTTCATAGGCCACCATCAAGGCCTGAATCGGAAAAAGAACTCCCTGCTGGTTGATCAGGGCCTCTAAAATCGCTTGCGGCAAGGCGATCCCCGCCAAGACCACATCCATTGGTTGATCAAGAATCGCATCCAGAACGCTGAACAGTCCCATCAGAGCGGCATCATGTTCCCATTCATGCATCCCTGCGCGTTTCGCCAGTGACTCGGCAAAGCGGGTACGAATCAGCGATAGTTTGATCAGTTCGGTGGGTTTGTCTTTGCTGACTTCATGAATCATTAAAATACTGATCCAGCGTTCAAATTCACGCAGGCCAATATAGCTTAGGGCAAACTTGATGGAGCAAATCGATTCACTGCCAGCCCGAAAACTGGCCAGTCGGAGCAACCGATAGGTCAGGGTCACATCCTGTTCGATCAACTGGGCCAACCGATCAAAGGAGGGTTCATCCGCATTTATTTCAGTCATCAGCTGCAGATACTGCAGTTGCGAGGGGGTGGCCCGGAAGGTACGTCCAGCAATGTGCGGTTTGCTGAAAAAAAAGCCCTGAAAGAGGGTAAATCCCAATTCCTTTGCTTTTAGAAATTCATCCCGGGTTTCCACTTTTTCAGCCAACAGTGTTTTCCCCTGAGCCAGACCCGCCAGAACATCATCGGTAATGGTATCAAGCGGCGTGACCATCAGGTCATACTTGATAATATCCGCCAATGGCGTCAGGGGGTAGGTCTGATAGGTCTGGGCAAAATCATCCAGAGCGATGCTGTAGCCCTTGTCTTTGATAGCCGTAAGCCGCTCAACCAGATTGCGGCTGACTTCAATGTTTTCCAGCATTTCCACGATCATCCGCTCAGGGTCAATCAGTTCCACGGCTTCGGAATGAATAAATATTTCATCAAAGTTAATAAAGGCAAACTTATCTTCAACGAGGTTTTCCAGTCCCGATTCAAACAAACCGGTGATGACCATGGCTGTTGCCCCCTGGGACGACATGCCGCCAAAATGCGTCGAGTGATTGTGAAGCCGAAATAAAAGCTCATACCCGTACACGTCCAGCTGAGCGTTGAAAATCGGTTGTCTGGCAATAAACATAAGGCCTCCTGGGTCTCTTTATACTGGAGTAAAATTATAAATGTCCGTTCCTGTTCAATATGTTTATTGTAACACTATGTTTCATCAAAAACAAGAATTTTCACACCCAGGCTGTTATTTTTTTGAACATGTTTTATATCTGCTGCCAATTATTGCAACAAAAAAATGGCGCAACCGCAGCTGGCCATGGTTTATTGAATCGGTTATCTGCTTAAGATTTTTCAGGCGATGTTTAAAATGATTTCATTGGCCCAGGCAATCGCTTCCCGGTAATCGTGATACAAAATATACTCCTCGATTTTTAAATCCTGCGATCGTTTCAGGGTGGTTGCCCAGTCACCTTTTTCATAGGCCAGCATCAGTTGGTAAATGGGGTACAGCACCCCCTCACCCTTTATCAGTGCTTCGGGAATGGCCGGTGGCAAGGCAATGCCCGCCAGTGCTTCATCCATGGTCTGGTCGAGAATCCCGTCGAGAACGCTAAACAACCCCATCATTGCCGCCCCATGCTGGGCGTTGTAGGTCATCAGCGCCCGCTTGGCCAGGGTTTGGGCAAAACGGCTCCGAATCAGAGCGATTTTCATCAACTCTGCGGGTTTTTCCTGGCCCAAATCCTGAAGCATCAGAATATTGAACCAGCGCTCAATTTCGTTAAGGCCCATATAGGTCAGCGCATTACGGATCGAACTGACCAGATCGTGATTGGATCGGATACTGGCCATCCGCATGACCCGATAGGCCAGGGTGACATCCTGTTGGATCAGCTCAGCCAAGGCATCATAGGAAGGGTCTTCTTTTTTAAGCTCCTCAATCAATCTGAAATACTGAAACTTGGTCGGCGATTTATTGACCGACTGACCGGCAATCACTGGTTTGCTGAAAAAATAACCCTGAAACAGGGTAAAGCCCATATCACGGGCCTGCAAAAATTCATCCCGGGTTTCGACCTTTTCGGCCAGTAACACCTTGCCCTGAGCCAGCGCATCGGCGGCATCGCTGGCAACCCTTGCCAGAGGGGTGGCGATCAGATCGTACTTGATAATGTCAGCCAGCGGACTCAGCGGATAATTTTGGAAGGTTTCTTCAAAATCATCCAGCGCAATCTGGTAGCCCTTCTCCCGGATTGATTGAATCCGGGCAATCAGGCTGTCATCAATTTTTATTTTTTCCAGCATTTCCACCACCATCTGATCCGGTTTGATTAATTCCAGAGCATCAGAATAAATAAAAATCTCGTCAAAATTAATAAAGGCCCGCTTATCCTCAATGATGTTTTCAATTCCCGCTTCATAGAGTCCGGTGAGCACCGCTGCGGTGGCTCCCTGAGAGGAAATTCCACCAAACTGACTGGACTGGCTGTTGAGCCGAAACAGCAGTTCATATCCATAAACGTCCAGATCCACGTTAAAAATTGGTTGTCTGGCAATAAACATCTGCGCTCCCCCTTAAACGGTGTCAGGTCGGTCATCTGATACCTGATTTTTAAAACCTCTTGTCTCAATGATAGCATCATCCTGACCAATTAACAAGTGAAAACGATTGACATCAACTAAATAAACCGACGATTATCGGTCAATTGTCAACCTACCGCTTTGCCATTACGAAATTTTCCTTTATGCACCAATCGGCCACTGCGGTCGTAGGAACGCCCTTCCCCATGCCAGACGCCATTGACAAATTCGCCCTCATACTTTAGCTGGCCATTATCGTAGTATTCTTTACAATGGCCGGTAGGCACCGACGGATCCTTGATATTTTCCTGATTCGTGGACAGCCGGGCAAAATTGCCCTCGCATTTTAGTTTGCCATTGGCGTCAAAGATGCGTCCCTGACCGGAGGCATAGCCATTGGCAAAGCTCCCGATGTATTTAAGCTTGCCATTTTCTTCGTAGAGTTTCCCCTGACCGGAGGCCAGACCATTGACAAAGTTTCCTTCGTATTTAAGGAGGCCATTGGGATAATATTCTTTGCCGGGGCCAACCTGGATGGTGTTGACAAAAACCCCAGTTGAGGCCAGCGAATTGTTTACATAACGTTGGCCGATCAAGTGATTGCCCTGATAATAACCAATGATATAGCCGTCCCGGCAAGGGACTTTGACCTGTGGATTTTGGCCCTGACGCTCTTTTTTTTGCCGGGATGACAGATAAAGCCAAAGGATAAGGCCCGCAATGCCTACGAGAAAGAGAAAGAGGATGCCGCCCATACGCTTACCTCCTAGTTTTGGTTTGTAAAAATAATTTTGTGGTAAAAACAAACGTCACCGCCATACCGACTCGTTTTTTTCTATTATACCCCGGTTTGCGTCAATGTCACAAGCGGCTTTATAAAATTGGGATCGGCCGCCGGTGCGTATTCGGCCAGCAGGTCATCCAGTTGTGCCAGGGTCGTCTCAGTGGGCAGCACATAATCGCTGTCTGGCAGACTGAGAAAAAACTCTTTAAATGCGGCAATGACCGAAGCTTCCCGGAGTTCGATGGTTTTATAAACGATCCGGCCAGCGATGCGATAATGCAGAATCAGTCGCAGACAATCGCAGCTCTCATAGATAAACTCCACCGCTTGGTTTAAAAAGAGTTTTTGATCATCCACGGCAAAGAGCCGCCGACGCTCAAAAAAAATATCATCCCGAACCTGCTGTAGAATCATCAGGCGTTCTGATGGGGTTAGCCGATGATAAATTTCTTCCGGGAAAACCAGATTGCCATCATCCATAAACTGCCTTAAGTTTTTTAATGAAAAAACATTCAGCATCCCCGTGCTGACCTGCCGGAAGTAATTAAAATAGCGGTCAACTGCCTCCAGCAAGGGTTCATAATAAGGAAAGTCTTTATTCAGCTTGGCTTCGAGCAGATCTCGATCGGTGTAATAGGCAATACATGGCAACGGTTCAACTACCATTTCTACCTTAAATTTTCGATCCAGGTCAAAAACCGCAAAGAGATTATTGCTTTCCAGAATGAAGGGCCGGGTCGAGGCCAAAATTTCTGCAAAACAGTCTCTGTAGAGACGCACAAAGTCCGAATCGTGATAGTATACCGCCTGACTTAAATCCCTGGAAATGGTGATGACTTTAGTTGACGTTATTATAAAATAAGGAAACAGGGCACTCATTTCCGGGCCACTAACACCCGTGTTTGTCTCAAGCGTATAGCTGTAGGACGAATAATTGACGTTGTCCAGCAGTGTCAGGGCGATCAGGTGTTTTAGCGCCCCCAGCATCGGGTCGGCGGCGTTGTCGCCCGCTTCCCGGCGCAGGCACAGAACATCCGTAAGATCGAGTTTTTTTTTGTTGCCTAGCAACTGCATAAAAAGATAATCATAGACCGCCGAAAAGGTATAGGGAATGGTCAGTTTAATGGTTGGCTTAGCCTGCTTGCTCAACTCCTGATCAATGCTTTTCTCAATCAGACTCAGCACCTGTTTTTCGCCGCTAACAATTTGCATGGCCGGGGGCCGCTCATCCGGGTCTTTTTTAGCATCCCGAGACTTAAGCTCTTTGGAATAGGGAATTTTGTATTCAGTTAATTCTGAAATGGTTTCGATCAGCTCAACAATCTTCTGGCGGTTGGCATAAATCCCTTCGCCCACCTGGGCGATCGCCCAGAGCTTTTCAAGTTCAGCGGCCTCTGTCGGCGAAAGCCGTAGCACCCGGATCAGTTTTTTTAGCATCGCCCGAGTCGGCAACCGTTCGCCCGACTTGACCCGCTGCAGGGTAGTACGATTGATGCTTCCCATTTCTGCCAGTGCCAAAACGGTTTCACCGCTTTCACTGATTAATTCGCCGATTCTCTGACTCAGTAATGACATAAGACCTCCCGGAAACAGGCAAGGTTGCCTATTTCGACTTTATTATTTTTTCTTAAAGAGTTATATTCAATTAACTCTGCTGTTATTCATATTTTCTTCACCCATCATAATCGTTTTACGATGGACTGACAAGTGTAATATTTTGTGATTGTTACAAAACCACCAATATGACAAGCACACAGGCATTAAATAAATATTGTCTGTATTAGCCAATTTTGCTGGTAATTTCCGGGCAAAATCGATATAATAGATACGGCTTTTGCACGGTTTTTAGAAATGATTCGTGATTCGCTAAGGATTCCGGCAATCATTTTTTATCATTTTTCACAAACTATTTAAAAAACCTGTCCTTAGCAAATCACAGCGGTTATGCAAGTTGTGTGACAATCCTCTGGGGTTGGACTTGTGACTGCCCTAAAAACTGGCCAAGCAAAAAAACAGAAAAGAGGAAAAACATGGACGAAGAAAAAATTCTGCTGGATAACAACCCGGCTCCCCTAACAGGGCTGTCGGGGCTGCGAGAACGACGGGTGATCAAAAAACACCTGTCCACGAGGCTTTTGGGTTTCACCCTGGCGATTCTGGCGGTGGCTGTCATCGCCCTGGGTATCTTGTCGTATTCGATGGGCTCAGCGGCTCTGCTGGAACAGGCCAATGCCGATGCCCAGAAGTACACCGATGAAGGGGCTTCCCACGTTGCGGCCATTATTGCCGGAAATCTGGAAACCCTCAATGAAGTCAGTAAACGCAACGGTATCGCTTCAATGGATTATACTACCCAGGTGGCGGCCCTGGCTGCTGATATAACTGCCCTGGGTTATGAGGATCTGGCCGTCATGAATATGGACGGTCATGCCAAATACCTGGTTGGTGGCGGTGAATTTGATTCCTGGGGTGAGTTCTGGTACGAGAATGGCTTCAAGGGCGAACTGGCAATTTCGGATGTGGCCATCAGCAAGGTGACCAAAGCGCCCTGCGTTTTTGAAGTTGCCCCGATCAAAAATAACGGCCAAGTCGTCGGCCTGCTGGTTGGCCGCCGTTCCCCCACCTTCTTAAAGGAAACAACCAATGCCATGGGTGACGGCGAACGGCAGTACGGCTTTGTGGTCAACAATGAGGGCGGCTTTATGGCCCACCCCGATGATCGTGTCATCATGGAACAAACCAACGTTTTTACCGACATGGAAAACGACGGCATCTGGAAGGATTTCGGCCGGGCCTTTAAGGAACTGGGTGCCGGTCAGTCCGGGATGCTTAACTACACCTTGAACGGTGACCGCAAAATCGGGGCCACCGCCCCGATTCCCGGTACCAACTGGAATCTGATCATCGCCCAGTACGAAAGTGATGTCCTGGCTCCGATGAACCATTTACGAACGATCACCATATTAATTTCGCTGCTGGTGCTGGCGCTGGGTGGTGCCGCCGCCTGGGTTCTGGCTAAACGGATCACCAAACCGATTGTCGATTTAACCGCCCTGGCTGATCAGATGGCCCTGGGGGATGTGGATCTGGAAATTACGGCTGCCAGCGAAGACGAAATCGGCGCCCTGATGGATTCCTTTGCAACCATCATTGAGAGTCGCCGGGAACAGGCCGAAGCCGCCCAACGTTTAGCAAAAGGTGATTTTGCGGTGGCGATTGTACCCCAGTCCGATAAAGACGTGCTGGCTTATGCCCTGCTCGATATGGTTGCCGAAATGAACAAGGTCAGCGATGACATCAAGAAGATCGGTGCCGCCGCCCAGGATGGACAACTGAACTACCGCGGCAATACCACCATCTACAACGGCGCCTTCAAAGATATGATTATCAGCCTCAACAACATGATCAACACCTTTGTTAAACCCCTGAAGGTGGCCAGCAAAGCCATCGAACGGATTGGCAACGGGGTCATCCCGCCACCGATCACCACCGAATACAAGGGCGATTTTAATACCCTAAAAAGTAATATCAATGCCTGCATCGAAGGTCTGGGAGCCCTGACCGAAGGGAATCAGGTGCTGGCGCTGCTTAGTGCCAATGATCTGTCCCAGAAAATCGAAGGCCACTATCAGGGAATTTATCAGGAAATCGGCGAGTCCATCAATGGCGTTCATGCACAAATGGTTCACATTGTCGAAATCGCCAACAATATCGCTGCCGGAAATTTATGCGATCTCGATGGTCTAAAAGCCATCGGCAGCCGCAGCGACAACGACACCCTGGTTCCCAGCTTTATTTCGATGATTGAAAGTATTGCCCTGCTGGTAGCAGAAACCCAGACCATGACCCAAATGGCGGTTGCCGGTGATCTTGATAACCGGGGTGATGTAACGAAATTCCAGGGTGAATACGCCAAGGTGGTCGAAGGCTTTAATCAGACCCTGGATGTAGTCATCGAACCAATCAAGGCCGCCTCAGCTACCCTCCGGGAATTGGCCCAGGGGAATCTGCATACCAAAATGCAGGGCGACTTTAAAGGCCAGCATGGCCAAATCAAAGAAGATATGAACCAGACCATTGCCTTCCTGAAAGAATATGTGGACGAAATTACAAAAACCCTTGAAGAAATTGGTCGGGGCAACCTCGATCAGGACATTAATCGCCATTATCTGGGCGATTTTGAAGCCATTAAAACGGCGCTTAATGCGATTACTGAAAGCCTCAGCACCACCATGGGCGACATTAACAATGCCGCCGGACAGGTCGAAAGTGGTGCCCGTCAGATTTCGGATGGCGGCCAGGCAATGGCTCAGGGAGCCACTGAACAAGCCTCGGCTATTCAGGAGCTGACCGCTTCCATCGACGAAGTCGCTCAGGAAACCAAACAGAATGCCATTCGGGCCAATGAGGCCAACCAGCGCTCCATTGAAGTCCGCAACAATGCTGAAATTGGCAATGTCCGGATGACTAACATGGTCACGGCGATGGTGGATATCAACAGCTCGTCCCAGAGCATCTCCAAAATTATCAAGGTCATTGATGACATCGCCTTCCAGACCAATATTCTGGCGCTCAATGCGGCCGTTGAAGCCGCCCGGGCCGGACAACACGGCAAGGGCTTTGCCGTCGTCGCCGAAGAAGTACGAACCCTGGCCGCCCGGTCAGCCGAAGCCGCCAAAGAAACCACCGGCCTGATTGAAGGCTCCATCGACAAAGTCGCCATCGGTTCAAAAATTGCCGATGAAACCGCCGAAAGTCTGACTGAGATTCTTTCGGCGATTGAGAAAGTCACCTCCCTGGTGGGCAACATTGCTCAGGCGTCAAGCGATCAGGCCTCGGAAATCGCCCAGATTACCAAAGGTATCGAACAGGTCTCCCAGGTGGTTCAAACCAACTCTGCCACCGCTGAGCAAAGCGCCGCCGCCAGTGAAGAACTGTCCGGCCAAGCCGAAATGCTAAAACAGATGGTGGGCGCCTTTACCATCAAGAACAGTGGCAGCCGCACTGCCCCGACTCAACCGGTCTTCGAACCGGAACCAGCCCCCATCCTTGAACCCCGAATTGAGCTGGATGATTGGGACAATGACAAATATTAGAATCACGTCACCCGATTGATACCCACACCAACCACATGCGTATCTAGCACGTGGCGGTAGTCTTAATAAAATAACGCTGTCACTCCCCCGGGATTGGCGGCGTTGTTTTTTATTTAGAATCACTCTTGATTTAGCCAGCAATACGAGTTATAATTTTATCATGTCGATTTTTATCGACACCCATGATACATTACACAACATTTTTACACCAGGAGGGTTTACGATGGCAATTGTATGGACAAACGATTTATCAGTTGGGGTGAACAGCATTGACGCCCAACATCAACAATTATTTAAAATGGCCGATGAACTTTTTGAAGCCGGTAAAACCGGCAAAACCAAAGAAAAAATCGGTGAACTCCTTTCTTTTCTGGATAGTTACACCAAACAGCATTTCAGCGATGAAGAAGCGTATATGAAAAGCATCAACTATCCGGGCCTGGCTGAACAGCAGGCGGCGCACAAAGCCTTTATCAATGAACTGACCAAATTAAAGGCCGAATATGATAAATCCGGCGGTAATATCGCAGTGATCATTGGCGCCAACCAGATGGTGGTCGACTGGCTGACCAAACATATTTCCGGCATGGATAAAAAAATCGGTGCCCACGCTTAAATGCAATAAAAAAGCAGCGATCGTCGCTGCTTTTTTAGGTTACGCCAAAACCGCTGCGGCGGTAAGCAGTTATTCCTTTAGGCAGACAAAACGCTGACACGATACGTTAAAAATTGGCATTTGCATCAGACTCTTTACACCATCCCCGGAAACGGTTATACTAATTCAGTAACCTAAAACGAATCATCCTAACTGCAGCAAAATGACTGCAGTTTCCCAAATTTCTACACCAAGGAGGAAATCCATGTCCCTTGTACAAAACATCATCGAAACATATAATCTTGTTTATCTGGTCAAAAAAGACCATCCCCTGGAAATCATTGTCACCACCGATCTCTACCACGAACGACTTAAACTGGCCAATACCAAATGCGACCAGGCAATTGTTGCCGCCTCCCGGCAGGAGCTTGAAAACAGCTTGAAACTACTGGTGTTGCCAGACGAAGCGGATCATCATTATTATCTGCTGCTGCACGAGGATCTGTTTGATGAATCACAACAGTATTGCCAGGCGGTTGCCTACGAATATACCCGGCTGATTGATTATGCCGATATCCAGGAAAAATATCAGGTTGCCAATTTGCGGGCCGCTCAATTTCCTGACTCGGCCTGTTTTTTATTTTTAGCTGAGGTGCGGGCCTGGTATCGGGGTTTTAATCTTTATTACAACCTGATCAGTGCTGAAAACAAGGCGGTGCTGTTTTCTTATCTGTGCGGCACGGTACCGGAATATGAAAGCGTCCTGTCCTTTGATCTGGTCGCCCACATGCAGGCCCTGGCTGAATTTTACGGACAGGCCCTGGCCATCGGTACCTATGTGAACTTTGATGTCAGTCTGCCGGACTACTTAAACCGCCATCACGTTCATGAGTTGCTTAAGGCTCTCCACGATAACATTGATAATCCCGGTATTTTTGAAAACTACGAGCTGATTAATCAAACCTATGAGGATTTTATCTTGCGTAAAGCCAACGCTTTGGAGCCCCATGTCCACAGCCACTGCTGCAACCATATTCATCACGATCATTAAGGCGGTTCCGATCTTTTGGCTGATTGTGACAATCCCGCCACACTCGGATTGTTATTGCGAAAAAAGGTTGAATTAATCCGCTTAAAACAGTACAATTAGCTTAGCCTAAAATCATGACACCCAATCGTGTACAAATCTGGAGAAAATATTTGGAACAATCAAACCAACCCAACGAAACCTTTAATATCGCACAAATCATCAAGCAGAAAAACCTCGTGGCTTACTTTCAGCCAATCATGTCCGTCACTGGGAAAAAAATTCTGGGTCTGGAGGGCCTGATTCGAGGGATCATTCCCGGATCGGAAAAAACCATCCCGCCCCAGCAGCTTTTTTGTGCCGCCCATACCGCCGGACTGACCATCTCACTGGATCGGGCCTGCCGGTTTGCGGTGCTGTCCGCCTTTTTAGATTATTATCAGGTCAATCCGGATCTGCTGCTTTTTCTTAATCTGGACACCGCCATCATTGATGAAGTGGGGGGGTCGAATTATCTCTGCGACCAGGTCGATAAGAGCGGCATCAGCCCTAAAAATATCGTCATTGAGATCAACGAGTCCAAGGCCTTAAACACCAGCGGCCTGACCCAGTTTGTCACCACCTACAAAAACAAGGGCTTTCTGATCGCCCTGGACGATGTCGGCGCCGGGTTTTCGAATATGGATCGGATTGCCGGACTGAAACCGGATATCGTTAAAATTGACCGCTCGATTATAAAAGATATGGATCATATTTACCACAAACAGGAGGTCTTTAAATCGCTGGTGAATCTCACCAATAAGATTGGGGCCCTGATTGTGGCTGAAGGGGTGGAAACCCGCAGCGAAGCCATCCAGGTGCTAAAACTCGGCGGCCAGGTCATTCAGGGCTTCTATTTTGCCAAACCAGGCAATGATTTTGTGCTCAAAGCCGAGCTGATCGCTAAAACAGCCGAGGTCGTGGATGCCTACAAGGCGTTGCTGCTAAAGGAGCTGGAGGACTATAATCAGAAGTGTCTGGCCTACACCCAAACCGTCAATGGCATGATCAAGGCGTTGGCGGTGGTGGATCACCCCGATGAGTTTGACGGCCAGCTAACAAAATGCCTGACGGGCGCCGAAGCCGTGGATTGCGCCTATGTGCTCGATGAATCCGGCATTCAGTGCAGCGATACGGTGGGCGCCAAAAATATCGGGGCCTGCGAAAAACTGGTCTTTCACTCCGCCAAGATGGGTGTTGATCATTCGATCAAAAACTTTTATTATAATCTGATCAAGCGCAAACAGGACACCTATATTTCCGAGCCCTATGTGTCAATGGCCACCGGCAGTCTCTGCATCACCTATTCCCGGGTCTTTCGGCTGGCGGCCAAAAAATATATTCTCTGTGTCGATTTTTTAGAAACCCAGCAGCCTCTGGCTACCCAGTTGCTGTAAGGCAAAAAAAGATGAACATCACGTTCATCTTTTTTTTTATCCCTACAAATGGTTTTTCCGGTATTGGCTGAAATCGACCTTATTGGGCCGACCGGTTAGTTCGTCAAAGTAGTCTTCGGCCGTTTTATCGGTAAAACTGCCGTCGGAAAAAAGAATATTTTTCTTCATTTTTACCTGGAGCTCATACAGTCGCCGGGTCAGTTCTTCACTTTCCTGCTCATCCATCATAAACTTGACGCCGTACTCAAACAGACTTTCACTAAGCTCCGCAACCCGGACAGGGGTGCCAATGGCGGTCATCTCGCCGCCCATCAGGGTGGCTGCAAAGCGTAACGTGAAATCCCGTTCCAGTGGAAATTGAATATTGGAAATAAAGCACAAGCCCCCAGGACCGATATCTTTAACCAATACCCGGGAATTGCCGACATGCATCTGTTTATCGTTAATGCGCAGAATCGTCAGCTCGGTGATTAAAAAATTACGAAACCGCTGGCGGAAATATTTGCGCCGTTCCACCTGGGATTTCGCCGTGGTTCGACTCAGTAGCGGCCGACATTTGCCTTTTTCCAGCGATTCATCGATTTTTAAAAAGGGTACCGGCCGCGAATAGAGATAGCCCTGTCCCGAATAGCAGTTGTTTTCTTTTAGAAAAGCCAGGTGATCCCAGTTTTCAATGCCCTCGGTGACCAGCTTGATATGCAGCGCCTTGGTCAGATTGATGATGGCCTGGGCGATGATGGCCGTTTTTTTGTCGAGCATGACGTTTCTGATGAAGCTGGCATCCATTTTTATGATATCAACATTAAAATGATTCAGGTAGCTCAGCGACGAATAACCGGTACCAAAATCATCCAGCGCCACTTTTATCCCGACCGCCTGCAATTTCTTAATGTCATCAATGGCTTTTTGAGAGTCTTCAACCAGCAGGCTTTCGGTCAATTCGACGATCAGGTATTTGGGATCGACCTCATATTCGGCCAGAATATCCTGGATATTTTCGACAAAATTACGTTCGTAAAACTGGATGCTGGAAAAATTCAGGGATATATAGACCGGCGGATACCCTTTTTGAAGCCAATAGCGATGATCATCACAGATTTTTTGCAGCATCCATTTCCCCATTTCAACAATGGCGCCGGTTTCTTCGGCCAGAAAAATGAACTCATCCGGTGAAACAATCCCCCAATCCGGATGATTCCAGCGAATCAGTGCTTCAATGGCTAAAATATCATTGGTTTTAATCCGCACAATCGGCTGATAAAAAACCATAAACTGGTTCCGTTTAAGGGCCATCCGCAAATCATGACGCAGCTGCAGCTGTTTGTAGTTCTGAATATTGAGTTCGGATGAATAAAACTGGAAGTGGTTGCGGCCCTCTTTTTTCGACCATACCAGGGCAATATTGGCATAGCGAATCAATTGCTCAACCTCATCCGGATCGTTGGCGCTCTGACTGTTGTCGTCGGCAGACAATGGATCATCCACCAACAGCTCCTGGGCTTCCACCTCCAGGGGGTAGACACTGACGCCCACATTGACATTGATATTAAATTCATACACCTCGATTTTAAAGGAGCGATAAAAGAAATCGATGATTTCGGCCACTCTGGCCTGATAGGCATCCAGATTAATCAGTCCCTCGATGACAATCGCAAACTGATCCTCGGAATAGCGGGAAATCAGGGTATCTTTGCCAAGCAAGCCCCGCAGCCGCATGACCAGCTGGACAATCAGCTGCTGTCCAACCCGATGCCCCAGCGAATCATTGATCTCCTTAAAACCCTCAAAGTCCAGCATCAGAAGGACCAGGCTGGATTTTTTTAAATTGGCCTGGCGGCATTTTTCGGCCAGCTCTTTTCTTAACTGGTTGGCTTTTGGCAAAGCAGTGATCTCATCGTAGCTGGCCAATTTTTCGATTTTCTTTTGCATCACAATGCGGTTGGTGATATCCCGAAAATCCAGCACCAGGCCGGCAATGGTCGGATGGTTAAGAAAATTTCGGACATGGACTTCCAGGTAGATAGCTTTATCGGTCTGACCGGCAAAGCTGATAACCCCCGTTTGGACCTGCTCCGGTTCAGTGATAACGGTGTCAATCATCGCTTTTAAGGCCTCGGCCTGATCCGGCTCATAAAAATCATAAATCAGGCGCCCCTTCATCCGCCCGGGATGATAGCTGATCACCTTCCGGGCGGTGTCACTGATATAGCTGATGATGCCCGCTTCGGAAATAATCGCAAACACCACCCCCGACTCCTGCACCAGAATTCGGGAGCGCTGCGAAATTTTCTCGATTTCTAGTTGTTTGCTGGCAATGGCCCGTTCGTAGGCCTTTTTTTCACTGACATCCTGGATGGTGCCATAGACATGGGCAATCTGTCCGGCCGAATCCAGCCGGAACTCGACAATCTGAAAAACATCACGAATCGATCCATCCTTGTGAATGACCCGAAAGGCTAGCTCAAAGGGTTCTTCTGACAGATCCCCGAAGGTTGAGTCGGTGATAATGCTGCGATCTTCGGGGTGAACCCGGCTCAGAAAATCATCAAAGGTGCCCTTGAACTCGGCTGACGTAATCCCAAAAATGCGCAGTGCCTCGGCTGACATGTAGTTCTGGTCCGAAACCGCATCCATTTCCCAACTGCCGATTTTGGCCAGCCGCTGGGCCTGCTCAAGATTTTTTTTAATAAAACCAATTTCATTCTCCAGCTTTTTGATGTCGCTGATATCCTGAATGGTACCGACCAGGTCGGTGTTCAGGCCGTCTTTATTTTTAATCGGCTCACCCACCAGCCGGACGTATTTCGTGGTGCCGTTTTTTAGCTGAATCCGATATTGCAGATCAAATTTTTCCCGGGCCAGCCGCTTACGGGTCAGTTCAGCCAACACCTCCCGATCTGCCGGAAAGGTATAATCCATCAGTTCAACAACGGTGCCGCCAAATTCTTCGGGTTTTAGATCATAGATCCGATAGATTTCATCCGACCAGAAAATTTCGTTCTTAACCGCATTGTATTTCCAGCTACCAATGCCCGCCACCTTCTGGCCGAGATTGAGGTTCTCACCCAACTCGATTAAACTGTTCTCGATAATTTTCTCATTGGTAATATCCTGCAGGGCTCCTATGATTTTTTGAGGCTGACCGGCATCATCCAGCAGGGTTCTGGTTTTTTCCCGGACGTATTTGAGATTGCCCTTGGCGGTAATCATCCGGTATTCCAACTCCTGGTCGCTGCCCTTTAGCGCCGCCTCCCGGGAGGTGATCAGCTGGTTGAGATCGTCTGGGCAGACAAACTGATAATAGTCATCGGCCCTTTTTTCATGCTGATCTGGAATCGTTTCCAGAATGCGATAGTATTCATCGCTAAAATAAACCGTGTCTGAACCGATGACATAGGTCCAAGTTCCGGTTTTCATCATTTCCTGAGCATGGCGCCGGTTTTCGATTAACCATTCGTCTTTTTCCGGCAATGCGGCCACTTCTTTTAATTTAATCCGATTCAATAAGTTCTCTAACGCCACCACGCTCACCATCCTTCCATCTCATCATCCAGTTGAGGATCGTTGACTTTTTCATTGCTCCTCCTTCACTGATTTGTACTTCCTACTTAAAAGTATACGATGATTTATGGCGGTAGGCAATCCCCTGTTTTACTTTATTGCCCTGGTAGCATAATGATCACAACTTCATTTGTAATGTTTTCCTATCACTGATTGACGAACCGATCACCAAACAGCCAAAAATAATCTAGAAACCCTTGATTTAAACATAATAAGCCCCGCAACGACAGATTGTCATTAAGGAGCTTGTTTGTAGGTGGACGGTTCATCCTCTCCCAGTATGATATTGGTGAGGTGGTATCGTCGTGTAATAAAGTTTTTTAAATAGCCATTGTTTTTTTCAATTGTGTGAGATACTTTCAATGACATCGGCGGAAAGATATTTCTAGAGTGCTTAACATCATTTTTAACCCGATCCCTCTGGATTTGAGGCTTTGTGCTGTCAGCTTGACGGTTCTTTCAGATAGCGGCTCAGTCCGGCTGCCGCCTTGGTTGGCAGAAACTCCAGCACCTCGTAGCCAGCCACCTGTTCACGGTAGAAGGGATCTTCGGAAATGATTGTCCAAACCTCGTCTTTATCCCGGGCCTGACAGAGAATCACCCCTCCGGTGCGAGGGTTTTTGCGGCCGGACAAAACAAATTTGTCCAGCTGGTAATACCGCTCCAGATAATCACAATGGGCGGGAAACACCGCTTCCACCTCAGCTATTGGTTTAATGTAATTGAGTAAAATAATAAACATTTTTGTCTCTGGGATCAGCCGCGCTGACACCGGCTCCTTTCGCATTACGTCGTGCGTTCTTTTTGGATCAAACATATATCATTCTAAGCTTTTTTAAAGGCCCTCGCAAGTTTTTTTTGCCGCTGTTTAAAAATACTAAAGCAAACCTGAGCCCGTTTGGCAGTTACTCCAGAAATCGTCAAAGTATAAAAACAGCGTGTTTTACCATGTTTGAAATTGTCAGTAACAGTTTATCTTTTTCGATCGATGTGAATAAAACCTTTTTTAAATGGTATATCGTTAGTAGCTCAACCGGTTCCCTGTAACCCGATGATACCACGTTACCGGATCCTGCAAATAAAAACGAACGAATTTTCCATTGATATAGCAAACCGACGCTTAATCAGAACTATAAAAAAACTACACTAATGATCCAGGAGGCTATTATGACCAACCAGGAAAAACCACAACCTCAGAAGGATAACGCTGTTGCGAAAAAAAAATCAGATCAAAATAAAATCAATGTTCCTGTACCGAACGTCGATTCAATCTCATTATCAATTAACACTTCCGGCTCCGATAATTCCCAGGCGGCTGATTTGAATCAGGCCAGCGATCACCACATTGGCAATTGTCCGGCCTGCGGTTTTGGCTACAACCGGGAGCCCGCTATTAATCGATCAACTGCCGCAAATGGGGGGATTTGTCCGGACTGTCACAACCCCCTTGACCCTTCCAGTAGTGGTTATTTTGTTGTCTATCGGGACGAACATGATCCGTTTGACATTGCCTATCAATGGGTTCCCGCTCAAAGTGCCGCGGCGATTCCCGCTGATAAGCTCACCCTTTTTAAAACTATCGTCACCGCCAATACCATCATCAAATCACTGTATTTTTCCGCCGACAGCGAGACAGACAAACATGATCAAAATCACAATAACAGCATCAAAAAAAAGTATTTTAAAAAACTGCTGTCCTTGGCGCAAGCTGGACTAGTCGGTGAGATGGCTCAGCCGGAGCTGGCCGAGACCGCCCTGGAACGCCTGAAAGACGAAATCACAACGGTTGAAGGTCAGCGCATCAAGAACACCTATATGAAGGAACTGGGCCTGCGCGCCTTTCTTTTTATCCTGTCTGCGATGATCATCTTTTTACTGGCGGCGACCGGAATATTCTCCGACGATGCGGCCCTCGCCAATCTGTTATTAAAAAAAACAGCTACCGCCCCCCTTTTGCAAAGCGGCGTTTTAGCGGTAGTCAGCATGTGCTGCGTAATCTGGATCGGCGCGATGCTGGGCACCTGGGTTTCGTTTGCCGCCCGTAATCCGGCCATTGAATTTTCCCAGCTCAGCATTCTGGAAACCGATCGCATCTCGCCAACCATAAGACTGATCTATATTGGCCTTTGCGCCATCATTTTTGCGTTGTTTCTGTCAAGTGGGATTGTTGCCCTGGCCGTCGGTGGTTTCTCCACTGCAAATATCGCCAGCAGCATCAACACACAATTTGTGATCGGTTTACTGTGTGGTTTAACCGAAAGTAAAATTGGCAGTTTTATTCATCAAAAATCGGCTGCGGCTATTTTAAACAACAAACCAATAGCCGATCAACCGGCAGCAAACCAGCCTCCGTCCTGAATCGGGGTCGAGACCGCAGGATGGCCAGCAATACCACCGACAGAAAAAATGCCTTTAGATAGGACTTGTTCACCCCGAGGTTTTTGATACTTGCTCCAGAACCGACATAACCAAACAGTCCTTGATTGTTACCAGCACTACTGATATAAATACCACTGATCAAATACCCATTTCCGTCAAAGATGCCCGAATAGGCGCGACTATCTTACTCGATTGGAGCCCACGCCGGAATCATAGCCAGATCTATCAGCAATATGGCATCCGTCCAGTCTGCCCAATCATTTGTCTCCCATAGTACAATATCCACCGTCAAAATCGCAATGGCATTGGCGTGCTTGGCCTACACCGCCAAATTGCCGGTCAGGCCGAGCACGAACCCCAACAAGCATCAGTACCATTAAATAACGTTTATCCACTCCCTCTTTTCTCATTATTGCGATCCTAACCTTCCTAAGAGATCTACGCCGTTTTTTAACTGTCAGTATTCGGATCATTCCATCCGTTTATTTTGCCTTATGGTAAAGCATAAAATGGTGCTGAAATATTTTTAAATTTTATATTCTAAAATTAACCCGCCCCACCCAAAAACGCCTTCAAGACCACCAAATAAAAAACTTTTCACGGTGCCGGATGTTTCCGGATTGCTGACACCATCACTGTGATCGGTTTTATAATCTGGGGTACCAAATACCGCATCAGCAATCAGGCGGATTGAATAAAAAGCTAATTTCCCAATTGACATTTTGCAAAAACATAAAAAACAGCAGCGACGAATGGTGACGTCACTGCTGTTTTTTAAAAGGGAGATCTGGCTGTCAGGCTTTGTCAATCCGGAATACCACCTTTTCCCCGCAGTCCGGACATTGGAGCAGGGCATCGGTGATCACCCCTTTGCGAGCTGCATAGACAAAGGGAAACACTGCACTGAGTGCCATCATACAGAAGTTTCCGCTGTTATCCTTATCCAGCTGGGGTCCGTCAAAAATGACCTCATCCCCCGGCGCATAGAGTGGACAATCCGATGATTCCACCACCAGTTTTATTTTTTGTTCAATTTCATTCATTTGTAACCTCCTACAGCGCCTGACGGTACAGATCTTCGATCTGGGTCAGAGTGGTGGATCGGGGGTTGACCAGAATGTTGCCACTTTTCATGGCATCCACGGCCATCGCCGGGATCATATCCTCGGTCACGCCCACTTCTGTCAGCGTTTGGGGAATTCCCAGCTCGGCTCTCAGTTTGGACACTGCCGCCACCAGGGTTTCGGGATCAAAATCAGGCCCGGCGCTTTGCCCGCTGATCGCTTCGTAAATGATTTTATAACGGCCGGTATCAGCCAGGGCGTTATAGGCCAGCACCGTGGGCAGTAAGATTGCATTGGCGACCCCATGGGCAACATCAAAATAGCCGCCCAGGGGATGGGCCATGGCGTGAACATTGCCCAGCCTTGCCCAGGCAAAGGCAATCCCGGCAAACATACTGCCATAAAGCATCTGCTCGGCCGCCTGTGGATTGGTGCGGTCGGCCACAAAGAGACGAATACTGTTACCAAGCATGGCCAGTGCCTTTTCAGCCATGGCATCCGAAAACGGCGAGGCCGCCTTGGACAGATAGGCTTCAATGGCATGCACCAGGGCATCCATCCCGCAGGCCGCGGCGGTTTTTTCCGGAGTGGTCATCACCAGCGTCGGATCAAGAATCGCCGTGGCCGGAAGCAGTTCATAACTGAACACCGTCAGCTTATAATTCCGGGCCCGGTCGGTAATCACCGCAAAGGCCGTCACCTCCGAGCCGGTTCCGGCGGTAGTGGGAATGGCAATCAGCGGAACAATTGTCCCGGGAACCTTATCAGCGCCCTCGTAGTCCCCAATCGCCCCGCCAAACCGGGCCAGAACGCCCACCGCCTTGGCTACATCCATCGGTGAGCCGCCGCCCAGGGCAATAATACAATCGGCTCCGCTGTCAATAAAGGCCTTAGTTGCTTTATCGACGGTTTCCACCGAGGGGTTCGCTTCGGTTTCGGTAAAGCTGTCAAAGGCCAGCCCGGCCTGGGCCAGAATGTCGGTAATTTTTGCCACCACCCCCATCTTATTAAGATGCGGACCGGAAATTACCAATGCCTTCTTAAGCCCCTGCTTATCTAAAATCGCCGGTAATTTCTTAATACTATCGACCCCACAGATAATTTCCTGGGGGATTTTAAAGCTAAAACTATTCATAAGCTTTTCCTTTCATGCTGTTGTTCGCTACTGTTAAAACCTCGAACAATGATTGCTTAGCGTTTCGTTTCCACAAACAATTCTGTAACGTGTAGACGAACAGGCGATAGCCTGTCCGCCGTACAGTGTAAGAATTGTTTCGTGCGAAACGGAGCGCTAAGCTCACCGAACTTCCGGCATCCCGGTGGGGTTATTCCGTCACGCTGCCAACCCGGCCGGCGAAGACCGGTAGGTCATCAATATCTTCATATTCGACATCAATATGGGCGCCAAACTCGGCACCGTACTTAAATTTACAGTAACCGTAGAAGATCACCCCGAGGATCGCCCAGCCACCAGCCATGATCCATTCTTCCATGACCAGAGCGGTGGATGCAAAAGGCAGTGGAATCACATAAAGCAGCGTCATCAAACCCGAGAGGGCGACCGCGACAATCCCGACAAATGTACCGAAACGAACCTTATAGGGTCGTTTCATCTCAGGATCTTTTTTGCGGAGGATTAAAAACGATAACGACACCATCGCATAGGCCAGGCAGACACCGAAGCTACCGGCATCAACAATCCAGACCAGCATTTTGCGACCAAAGAAGGGAGCAATCACCGACAGGACACCAATTAAGGCAATCGCCAGCACCGGGGTTTTGTATTTCGGGTGCAGTTTAGAAAAAACTTTGGGAATCATGTTGGATTCTGCCATTGAGAACATCGCCCGGCTACCACCGATTAAAAAAGAGTTCCAGCTGGTGATGATCCCGGCCATCCCTCCGACAATCAAAACTTTGGTCATAACGGCACTGTTAAAGGCCAGACCCATGGCGTCGGCCGTAACCAAAGTGGAATCAGCCATTGCACTGGCAGGCATCACATAGGCGACGGCCAGAATGATCAGGGCATAGAAGGCCACTGCCATCAGAATTGAGAGAATCATAATACCGCCAATTTTTTTAAAGCCAGCATTGATTTCTTCGGCCGCCTGGGGAATCACGTCAAAGCCGACAAATAAAAACGGTGTCATTACAGCGACGGTCAGCACCCCACCCAGGGCAGTCGTGCCGGTTTCAATATTGCCGGCAAACATATTGTTTGAAATGTTGGCGGGATCGCCATTGATGACCGAACCGGCAATTAACAGAATCCCGGCGGCAGCAATTAAAGCCGTAAAAATGGTCTGCAGTTTGGCCGCTGTTTTGGCACCCAGAATATTGATGATCGTAATAATAATCGCGGTCACCACCCCCACTGCCACCCACGAAGCGTAAATATCAAAACCGGCGACAGTATACATATAGCCCTGCAAAAAGTTGGGGCTGAGGTACTGAATAACCGTCGGGAATGCACAGGCTTCAAAGGCCACAACGCTGACATAACCAAGGATAATCGCCCAGGTACAGATAAACGACCCGGTCGGCCCCATGGCCTTATAACTGAAGACATGCTCGCCACCACATTGGGGCATAGCCGCCGTCAGTTCGGCATAAGTCAGGCCGACAAAGAGCACCATGATCCCACCGATCACAAAGGCCAGCGCCGCGCCGAGGGCGCCAGCGGTTTCAATCCAGATGCCGGTGTTGACCACCCAGCCCCAGCCAATCATGGCCCCGAAGGCCAGCACAAAAATGTCTTTGGTGCTCAACACTTTGTCAAATTTTGACTTGTTTGTTTTTTCACTCATTTTTTTGTTTGTATGATTCCGCTTGTGAATCATACACTCCTTTCGTTTTGGAATTATAATTGCGTAAAAAAAATGGAGTTCTTGCAGCCGCTTGCTGACAGCCTGAAAATCAGACCGCCAGCTGTTTTGCTGTAAAAACCCCATTGTTTATGATTGTTTAGTGACGTTATTCAGTTTAATTAATCAGTTCCTTAACCGTTGCTTCGATAATGCCGTAGGCCTTGTCGCAGTCTTCTTTGGTGACGATCAGTGGTGGAATCATTCGGATGATGTTCTGGCCGATGGCGGTGATCAGCAGTTTTTTCTCAAGCACCCCATGTTTGACATCGACACCGGA
>MTLE01002183.1_pt1 | contig 28909 bp, 23 predicted proteins | sample 1982461 | NCBI WGS metagenome assembly MTLE01 (sample SAMN05712605, study PRJNA340218) | biofilm metagenome | isolation source: sample SPL anode biofilm adapted to -200 mV | place: USA | collected 2012-02-03
CAACGGCGAGGCTACCCTGGTTCGCGAAACCCCAAATCCTTCTCCGCCCCAACCCCGACAAATAGTCGCGCATTGAACCTCGGAACCGAGATTCCTGGGGAAGGTTGGTGGGCTGACGGCGCACGCGCGGCCGACGTGGAAAATTTCACCCACCATAGGATTCGCGAACCCCACAAGAGAGTCACCACCGCCGCCCCGGCGCGTATGATCATTCACACCATGCGAAACCGGACAAATCACCACCCAATGCCACCCATCCGCACTAGTTGGGTCAAATCTGGCAATCGCCTAAAATGAACCATACTATGGGTGCCACCTTTCTATGACTGTAACCCGCACCGAAATGCAATTATTTTGAACCAATCTAAAAAACTCATTCTTACAATTGTTCCTACCGGAGAAAACAAGACTATAGAAAGCCTCATTCCACGCTCACAATCCACTCGACACCGAGCCTGACTGGAGAGTAGTATTAGATAACTGCGATATAAGCCTTGTGTTATCTAAGATGGAGAAACGACTACAATGACTGATCTAAAATCAAATTCGTCGGAGACACTCCAATCACGCTTCGAAGGCGATTCGGGCAAGGAAAAGTTGATACGTGTCATACTCGACCAATTTATTGTCTGCCAAGACCATAAATTAGCGTCAGCACTGATTTCAGTGGCGACATTGAATGAGGTATCTAAGGGTAGCGTGCTTATTGAACAAGACAGTTGTGATGATGATATTTATCTCATTCTCTCGGGCAGTTTCGATATATTGGTGAACCAACGCCAAACAGCATTACGAACTGCAGGAATGCATGTAGGTGAAATGGCTGCCATCGACCCAACTTCACGCCGGAGTGCGACTGTAATTGCCCATGAAGCCTCCTTGGTCGCCAAAATAAAGAATAAGGATTTCACTTCCGTAGCTGATCAACACCCGCATATCTGGAAGCGTCTTGCAGTCGAGTTATCTCGCCGATTAAAGGAACGGAATAAATTTCACGCCCCGCCCCGCAGTCAGCCGGTTGTTTTCATTGGCTCAACTGTCGAGGGTCTTCCAACTGCCAGAAACATCCAAGCTAACCTTACCCACGATCCATTTGTGGTGAAAGTTTGGGAAAAGGGTATTTTCAACGCCGGAGCCACTCCGATTGAAGACTTGGTCAAAATCGTATCGGAGTGTGATTTTGGTGTTATGGTTGTTACCCCCGACGACAAGGTCGAGTCTCGCAACGAAAGTTACGGCGCGCCGCGAGACAATGTTATCTTTGAGTTAGGTTTATTGATTGGTGGTATTGGGAGAGAGCGCACATTCATTGTCCGTCCAAGGAAAGCAAATATCAAAATTCCCACAGATCTCTTGGGGGTAACACCTGTTACTTTTGATGATACTAAACCTTCATGGCAGGAAACTGAGATTCCTATTGCCAGTAACGAGATTAGAACACAAATCGTTAAACTTGGGCCAATTTAATATGAAATCGCACGACGAAATCAAAGCTGAGGTCGAACAGATACTGAAAACCAAGTGGGAGCGACGCGAAGGCCGCGAAGTTCCCGAAGCTGAAGATGTCCAGCTTGGAAATGACGCGGTTGAGCTAGACGCAACTGTGCTTTATGCTGACATGGCCGATTCTACAGGTCTTGTCATTGGCTACAAAGATTGGTTCGCTGCCGAGGTTTATAAAACTTATCTAATAGGTGCTTGCGAAATCATAAAAAACAACGGTGGCACAATTACTGCATTCGACGGCGACCGTGTCATGGCAGTCTACATCGGGGGGGGAAAAAACTCGTCCGCAACCAAAACCGCTCTCCAGATTAACCACCTTTCTAAGGAGATTATTAACTGCGCCCTCAAAAAGGAATATCCCGATTCTAGTTTTCAATTGGAACAGTCCGTGGGTATCGACACTGGGAAACTGTTTGTGGCTCGCACAGGAGTGCGTGGGACAAATGACCTGGTTTGGGTTGGCCGTGCGGCAAATTATGCAGCAAAACTTTGCTCTTTACGAGAAGGCAATTATTCAACATTCATTACGCAAGAAGTGTTTAACATGCTGAATGACTCAACAAAATACGGAGGGGAACCCAAACAATTGATGTGGGAAAAGGTGATATGGAAACAACGTGGAATTCCAGTGTATCGATCCTCCTGGCAATGGACGCTGTAAACTATGTTATCCAACCGCTTTACATCCCGTCAAATCTGGCAAAGAAGTGTGTGTGCCAAAAGATAAGAATCGTTATTGTTACCAAGTAAAGCGGTCACGCTATAGAATCTTGCTCTATTAAACCGAAGTCGCCGGCCCCGCACCGGACCATGTCGCGCCTTTGCGGGATGACGCACCCCTCGGCGCTTGACAGCATTCAACGTGGCGCGGAGGGTGAGGGAATCATGGACTGCGCCTCTATCGTTCAACGGCAGCGCGCCTATTTTCTAACGGGCGCCACGCGGGCACTGGCGTTTCGCCAAACGCAATTGAAGAGTCTGCACGACGCGCTGCATTCCCAGGCCGATGCCATCGCCGCGGCCTTGCACGCCGATTTGCGCAAATCTCCCCAGGAAGCTTGGACCACGGAGACTGGGCTGGTCTTGAGCGAGATCGACTATTCCTTGCGTCATTTGCCCGCGTGGATGCGGCGGCAACGGCGCGGCACTCCTCTGGCTGTGTGGCTGGCGCAGGGTTTCATTGAACCCAGTCCCCTCGGGGTTGCGCTCATCATCGGACCGTGGAATTACCCACTGCAATTAATGCTCGCCCCGCTCGTGGGCGCGCTGGCGGCGGGTAATTGCGCGGTGCTCAAACCCTCCGAATACGCGCCCCATACCGCCGACGCATTGACAAAGCTCATCAGCACCACCTTTCCCCCGGAATACGTGACGGTGGTGAATGGCGATAGCAGCGTCGCGGAATCGCTCTTAAAAGAAAAATTCGATTTCATTTTCTATACCGGCAACGCCACGGTGGGCCGCAAGGTGATGGCCGCCGCCGCTCAACATCTCACACCAGTCGCGCTAGAATTGGGCGGCAAGAGCCCCTGCTTGGTGTGCGCGGATGCGCCCATCGAGCTGGCGGCGCGGCGGATTATTTGGGGCAAATTCCTCAATGCCGGCCAGACGTGCGTGGCCCCGGATTTCGTCTTGGCCGAACGCGGGGTGCGTGATGCCTTGGTGGCGGCGATGCAAAAGGTTTTGCGCGAATTCTACGGCGCGGACCCGCAACTCAGCCCGGATTTTAGCCGCATCATCCACCTACGGCATTTTGATCGGCTCACGCGGTTCCTGGCCGATGGCCGTGTCGTTCACGGCGGTCAAACCAAGGCGGAGGATTTGTACATCTCCCCTACCCTGCTGGCCGACGTGCCGGAAAATGCCCCTATCATGCAGGAAGAAATTTTCGGCCCGATCTTGCCGATCTTGGCATACGACAGCCTGGACACCGCCCTGGAGATGATCCGCCAACGCCCCGCGCCGCTGGCTCTCTATTTGTTCACTCGCGATGCGCAGGTTCAGGAAAAAGTGATCGCCGAGACTCAGTCGGGCGGCGTGTGTGTTAACGACACCATTTCACACATGATCGGCAAAGAGCTGCCGTTCGGCGGCGTGGGCGAAAGCGGCATGGGCGCGTATCATGGCCGCGCGAGTTTCGATTGTTTCAGCCAACGGCGGCCCATTTTGCGGCGCTCGCTGATGGTGGATCCCCCTGTTCGCTACCCGCCACCCCGGCTGTCGCTAGCCACCATGAAACGCGTGCTCGGGTTCTTGTTGCGGCGCTGAAGCTTCATTAGAGCGGCTTGTAGAACAATTCCTTGGCCTCGATCTTCATGCCCGCGTTGTGGCCTTGAATCGCGAAATGGCCGCTGCGGTACTCGGCGTCATGGTAATCAGTCATCAACTCCTCGTTCACCCAGATTTGAATGTGATCCCCCTCCGCGCGCACGCGCAGCGCGAACCATTCGTCGTCCTTGGTGATTAGTTTTTTGGCGGGCCCGGTGGGTTTGCCCGGCTTCCAAAGCCAGCCCGTAAAGCCGTCGCCATGATTGCAGATCTGCGCTTCGTACCCGCGCGGGAAACCATCCGGATTATCGGCGGGCGGCTGGCAGCGAAAATAGAGGCCGCTGTTGCCATTGGCACTGACGCGAAACACGCCGCGCACCTCGCAATTTGTGATGACGGCATCCGCGTAAATGTGGCCCATGCCATCGACGCCCGTGAGCACACCGTTCACCACCGACCATTGGGCCTTGCCGCGAACCGTCCAGCCCTTCAAATCGACGCCGTTAAAGAGCGAGATAAAACCGTCCTTGCCCGGCATGGTTGAAGGCTCCGCGCCCAGACACGTGGCCGCGCAAAACAGAAAAGCAACGAGCAATGTTTTCATATTCCATGATCCGTTGGCACCCGCCGGCCCGCGTGAAAACGGTTCCGCGCAAGCCGGGGAATGCAGTGGTTGATTTGCCCTCACCTTGCGCCACGCCGGGGGAATCGTCAAGCGACTGGAGCGGTATAAAACCAGCATGGCGCGTAACAAAAATACACTGATGCACATATAACGATACGGAGTTTTCATTCTGTCATCCAAGGGAGAGACTTGCCCCGCGATTCAAGATTGCGCAGAGTGGATCACTCCACTGGCGATTGGCCATAAACTATGCCGCCCATTCATTGAACCGGAGTGCATGGAGAGGAAAAACGGTCGGAATGGAACGAAACACTTTGGCGCGCGCCGGAGGTGCGCGAATAATGTAGCCCAGGGTTGCGCGCCAACGCTACCCTGGGGTGGCTGGTAAAAAATCTGCGTTCAACCCTGCACGGGGTTGAACCTGGTGACAGCCATGCGCCACGCCAGGCCGGAAATCTAGGAATGATTTTGACGAATTTTCTTTTTTCATCGGGTTAACGCGCCACGCGCGGCAGATGTGGAAGGGTGTCGATTTAACCCCGTTGGGGTAAGCGGAAAGAATAGGTGCGGAGCCCTCCCAGCGTAGGGCTGCGCCCAACGCTGGGCTATATTATTTAACCCCATACTGGGTAATGATATTTTGAGCGCGCAAGACAATACCCCAGGCACAAAACCGCCCATTTTTTGGGCATTTTTTAAGCCTGCCAGAATTTTGACTGGCTCTCAAACGACCATTAACGATCAATGTGCTTGGCCAAAATCCGATCCGTCATTTTCTCCCAAGAAACTTCAGTTTGGACGTTGTAGGCAAAAGGGGGCACGCAGGTTGCAGGCATGTCATCGACAATGATGTCCGGCTTGGCGACGAAGCCTTCAAACAATTCCGTTAGCTTATGCAGCGCGGCCATTTGACGGCAATACTCCGCGCCGCAACTCGACCAAAGAAACAAGTGGCACCCAGCCTCGCGCAATCGCAGCAAGCCCTCCCGCGCTCCCGGCAAAAGCTGGCGGTTGGCGTCCACTAAAGTGAGATCGACATCAATAAACACGTTGGCGTTTTTCATGGCTGACGTACCGCAAATTGATTGGGCCTTCAAAACCGCAGTGGTTCACGTTGAGCAAGCCATTCGGTGGGGATTTGCTCACGGCCAGCACTCAGGGCGACGATCCCGCCGACAATCGCGGCGTTGGTATCACAATCACCACCGACGCTGATGGCTTGGGCCAATGCGTCCACGAAATTATTCCGATAATGCGCGGATACCCACACGCAAAACGGCACGGTGTCGGCAGCGGATACCTGGGAACCGTTGCCCAACATTTGAGCGGCCACCGCGCTCGTCACTCCCGCCGGAATTTCTCTCGCTAATTGGATTTTGCGCCTGACCTCGCTTTCCGGGGTCAACCGGAGCACCCCTTCGTAATAGCACTGATGGCTTTCAACATCATCCAAGCCGCGCAATTGAAATGCCATGGCCGCAGCCACAGCGGTGGCGATAGTGCCCGCTACGCCTTCGGGATGAGTGTGCGTTACCACCGCTGAAGCTTCCGCTTCGCGCGCCGCCCGCTCAGGATCATCCGCAAAATACCCACCCAGCGGTGGCACGCGCATCGCACCGCCATTGCCCAGCGACCCCTTGCCGCCGAACGCCCCCGCGGCCGTGTCGCGCCAAGGTTTGCCCGCCACTTGCTCGCGCAACTGCATGCGCGTCATGCTGCCGTAACCGCGGTCGGGAGCGCGCTCCCAACGCCGCGCGAAACGTTTCGCCAAAGCATCCTGGTTCACGTGGCCATGCGCCTTGAGCACGGCGACGAGAGAAATCGCCATCTCCGTGTCGTCCGTGCAAAACCACGGACCAGCGACTAAATCATTCTGTTTAAGCCTATTAAAAGCGGCCACCGGTCGTGATGCGAACATCTCCCCCAAGCAATCGCCTAAGCTCAAGCCATCCAGAGAAAGCTGCATGCGTTCGACGCGGGAGGCGTGGTCCGCGCTCAACTCGGCGCGCCAGGTATTGGGATATTGGGCCAGCATTTGGCGCACGCGCGGCAGCCAAACCGTCTCGATCCAGGGTCCACTCAGCGGCGCGACGCGATCCACGATCCACCCGGAAAACCGCAATTCATTGAGCATCGAGTAAACGCGATCCGTATTGGTGGAATGCACCAGTACCGGACAGGCGGGGAGGCAATCCCCCAGCATCACCGCCGCGTCCAAACCAGTGCCCGGGTCCCGTTTCGCCCCGGGAATTGGGTTTAAGTCATGGTCCAACGAGATCAATCCCACCGTCGCGGCGCAAGCTTCCCACTCTTGGGCAAAGCCGCTCACGTCACGAAATATCCGCGCTTCAAAGCCATTTCCCAACTTCTCCACCGCGCGGGAAAAGTCAGCGATCCGCTCTTCATTATCTTCGAGGATTAAGATTATTGGCATGGGGTTGGTGAATGTAATTCACCTACTACTACGAACTACTTCACCACCTCCAGTTCGCATTTCAACTGGGCGTAGCCGTCGATCTCGAAATATTCGACGCGGAATTGGTGCGGGCCGGCGGCGAGGGTGAGCTCGGTGTCGTTCGATTTTGGGGTGTGCCAGGTCCAGTCGTCGATCACGCGCTTGCCGTCGACGTAGACGCGGAGGCCGTCGTCGGAGGTGGTTTTCAAGCGGTACTTGCCGGCGGGAAGCGGGAAGGCGCTGGTGGCGACGGCGACAAAGTGGTCGGCGGCCATCTTGGGATCGGGCGCGCCCATGCCCCATTTGAAGTCGAGGTTGCCCGCGGTCTGGCTGGCCAAGGGCGCGCGGCCGGTGATCTGGGCCCAGTTTTCCGGCTTCTCGCGCGGGTCTTCCTTGGCGTCCCAAGCGTAAAAATCCGCCTTCCAGGTGGCGTTGAGGAGCGCGCCTTTGACGGCCAGCTTGGTTTTGCCCACCTCGATTTGCGCGGTGAACGGATGCAGCCCCGGCGTGGTGGACTTCACGCTGAGTGTCCCCGGCAAGGGCCCGCTCTTGGGGGTAATCTCCACGTCACCCCGGACTTTGCCTAGTTCAAAATTCCCCACCGGCCCGAGCACGCGGAACGTAGCCTGCGCGCCGCCGCTCACGTTGGCCGGGTAAACCACCGGCGCGGTGTAATCGTACGGACCCCACTCGGTCATCAAAATATTCCAGCGCCCCGCCCAATGCTTGCGGCCGCCCACGGGCCGGGAATCGCCGTAAACCGGATACGCCGGCATCGTCCACGCCGCCGAGGCCGCCGATTGCGTGGCAACTTGATTGCCCTCCGCCAAATCCAATTCCTTGGCCACGCCATCGACCACGTTGTCGCGGTAAACGATGTTTTCATTTTTGCCGCGCAGGTGCAGGACGAGGCGGTCGCCCTGGAACCGGTTGCTCACGATGAGCGCGTCCGACGAGGCCGGGTTATTCGCGGCGCCCCATGGTTTTTTCAAAAAGTCGGCCGAGGGCGGTCCCCACAGGTGAATGCCACAACGGTTCGCCTGAAAGGTGTTGCCCACGATGCGATTGTTCCGGCCGGAATCGATGTTCACTCCGCCGCGTTCCAAACCGTAGCCGCGTTCGCCGTTGTCTTCGAATTGATTGCCCGCGATGAGCGTATCCTGGCAAAACCCGCCCCAAACGCCGCAAATGGCGTTACCCACCACGCGATTGCCGAGGAATTGATTGCCAAAGCCGAAAGTCATTTCGATGCCATGGGCGGTGGCGTAAGAAAAATCATTATTGATGAGCAAATTGTCATTATTCCCCACCCGTTTATGGGAAAAACCTGCCGGGGCCGGGTTGTCGCCCAAGGCCTCCAGGCCGGCGAAACCGAAAAAGCCATCGCCGCCGTGCGTCACCGAATTTTCGGCGATCACGTTGCCGCTATTCTGCTCGAACATGAAAATGCCCGCCGAATCTTGGCCGCGGTTGTAGACGCCGTGGCTGTAGCCGCGCACGCAAAAATCAAACGCGTTGCGGCTAATGACATTGCTGCAGGAGCGCCACATGGCGAACCCCCAGCCGGAAATGAAGGAGCAATCGTTATCGTAAAAGCGGGAGCCGTTCACGCGGTCGATGCCGATGCCATTCTGGCCGTGGCGAGCGATCACGCGGCGGACGGTCACGTTGTCGGAGCGTTCAATATAGAGCCCCATGCCATAGGTCTTGAGCCATTCGTGATCGTCATTTTGGTGGCCGAAAATCCAGTCGCTATCGTCTTCCGCCTCGGGGGTAGAGAGCAGGTGTTTTTGGTAATTGCCGGAAATGTCGCATTCCTCGATGACGAGGCCCGGGCAATTCGTGGCGTGAATGCCTACTTTGAACCCGCGCACCTTGGCCCGGCGCAGGGTGATGTTTTTGCCCTGAATAATGATGCCGGTGCCTACAAAAGCGTCGGGCAACATGCCGGTAGCCGCGCCGTCCAGCACCGCCCCTTGGAAATCGACGATGAGGTTATCCCCCTGAATGCGCAAGGCCCCCTGCCCTTGGGCATCGGCAACCCGATGCACCCCGGGCGCCACCTGGGCGTTGGCGGAAATAACCGCGGGCGCTTTGAGCTTTAAATCCGCCGCCCCGGATTCCCAACCTAGGCCGCAACTTAACAGCATACCCATCCAGACACACGCGTTGAAATTCATGGGCTATAGGAGTAACGGCCCCAGGCATTTCGCGCAATCGCGTTTTGGCCGTAAAATTGTCTCAGAATAGGCAGGCAAACACGCTGGAAGCGCCCCAATATTATACACTCTTATCCACATCATGCATTAACTTGCTAAAGGAGGTCATTTTTTCAAAAAAGCCGCTTCACTTATTTGGATTTGGGCCGATAATATTAACCATAAGGAGGGAACAGCCCGCCCCATTAACCAGGTCCAGGCGGCCTGCGGATTTGGCTAGTGCAAAATCAAGCGGTGGAGCTGGGTTCCCAGGATTGGAACATGAGAATAGGGATTTCGTCAGCCCGCGGTGGTTTCACTTTGGTGGAAGTGCTGATTGGCAGCGCTATCATGGCGATAGCCGTGGTCTCCATTTACGCGGGCATTGGCCAAGGTTTTCGGGTGGTATCCCTGGCCCGGGAACAACGCCGGGCCACGCAAATTTTGCTGCAAACCACCGAAACGCTCCGCCTGTACACCTGGGAGCAAATCCACAGCAACGGCTTCATGCCGCGCAGCTTCACGGTCCCCTTTTCGCCCGCGGAAACCAATAGCGTTGGCACCCTCTACACGGTAAACCTCAACGTATCGGATTTCCCAGCGGATATTGAATCTTACCGCACCAATCTTTGCCAAGTTCACGTCACAGTGAATTGGACCACGGATAACCTGCCACGCACTCGAGAAATCACGACCTTTGTAACCCGTTATGGACTGCAAAATTGCATCTACTACTAGGCGCAGTTCCGGTTTCACCCTCGTTGAAGTGCTCATCGCCAGCGCCGTAGCCTCCATGGTCATGGGCGTGGTGGCGACAACCGTGGTGGACGTCGCTTACGCCTTGAAAGCCATCGAGAGCTACAACGATTATGAAAGCGAGAGCCAAATCGCCCTGGACCGCTTGTCGCGCGACATTCGCCAATCCTACCGGGTGGACACGGGCAACGCGACCGCCTTGTCCCTCGTGTCCACGAACAGCTCGCGCATCGTCTATAATTACAATGCCTCCTCTAAGGAATTGGTGCGGACCGAAAACGGAGTCACGCAAACCCTGTTGCATAATTGCTCCGAACTCCAATTTGCGTACTTTCAACGCAACCCGCTGACGGCCGTTTACGATCAATTCCCCACGGGCAATCCGTTAACCACCAAGCTGGTGGAGGTTTCCTGGCATTGTGTGCGCCCGCAACGGAACATCACCACCACTTCCTCCGACTTTCAATCCGCAAAAATTGTGATTCGCAAGGAATGAGCAGGTCTGCGGCAGGCAAGGAACGCATATGAAGATTTTCCCGAGAAAACGAGCCGGCCAGAGCGGCAGCACGATCGCAATCACGCTCATTATCACGGCGCTGTTGATGGTCAGCTTGGCGGGTTTTGTCGCCCTGAGCACTTACCGCTACCGCTTATCTTTGCGGGCCGAATCGTGGAACATGGCGATCAGCGTCGCCGAAGCGGGCGTCGAGGAAAGTTTCGCCCATCTTTTTAGCGCCGGCCGAACCAACTATTTGGCCAACGGCTGGGCCAGCACCAACGGCGGCGTGGTCAAGCAACGCACTTTGCCCGGCAATTCGTATTACCGCGCCTACATCCGGACCAACGATCCCCCCACCATTACGGTTACGGGGTATATGCCCATTTTAGGCGATACAAACAATTTCCTTAACCGCACGGTCCAATTGACCACCAGCAACCAGTATATGTTCGCGCGGGCTATGCTGACCGTCCGGCAAATCACCGGCAACGGCAACGATGTGTTGGTGGATAGTTTCAACTCGACCAACTCACTTTACAGCACCGGCGGCCAGTATGATGCTTCCAAACGGCTCGACAACGGCGACATTGCCTGCAACGCGCAAGTAGTGGGTTGCATTGATGTGGGCAACGGCGATATTTATGGCACCGCTACGACCGGCCCCGGTGGCTCCATCTTTGTGGGGCCTAACGGCGGCGTGGGCAGCAGCTCATGGTTCGCCTCAGGCCATAGTGGGATTGAACCCGGACGCAGCCGGGATGATTTAAACGTCAGCATTCCCAACGTCACTTTTCCTTTTTTCAATGGCCTAGCCCCCACCTCGGGCACTTACAGCAACCAGAACTATACCTACGTTTTGGGCACCAACGATTACGTGCTGGGATCCTTAACCCTTAACGGCCAAAACCGCATGATTGTCATTGGCAAGGCTCGCCTGCTCGTTACCGGCAACGTCAGCATCAGCGGCCAGGCTTACATTACCATTGAGACCAACGCCAGCCTGGCCCTGTATGTGCAAGGGCCTTCGGCCAGCTTGGGTGGCAACGGCGTGATGAACAAATCCGGATATGCCGCTAACTTCCAATACTTCGGCGGCCCGGACAATACGAGTGTCAGCATGAGCGGCAATGCCACTTACATCGGCACCGTCTATGCCCCGCAAGCGGCGGTCACCCTGGACGGCGGCGGCAATGCCAACACGGATTACGTCGGCTCTTGTGTTGCCAAGTCGGTGTCCATGCGCGGGCATTTTAATTTCCATTACGACGAAAGCCTCAAGGGCCTTTACAACCTGGGATGGTACGTGGATTCTTGGAATGAGCTTTAACCGGGATCGCCAGCTGGGTTGATTTCCAAAAATTTCAGTTAACCTAACGCGAACCCGGCCAAAAGCCGGGTTTGCCTTTTGGCCGGGCGGTTCATCCCGCCGCCTGGCGCTGCTCCCCGGCCGCGCGATTGCTGCGCGCTTGCGGTGCCGGGCCGATTCGCCTTATGATGGATTTTATTCGAACGCCCATCATATGAAGCGACTTTTTGTTTTACTGGCGATCCTGGCCTGGGGAATGGCAACCACGCTGGCCGCTGATGCCCCCGCATTTGAATCTGCGCGCTGGATCGCCCCGCCCGCCGCGCTGTCGGCCGAAGGCCTGCCGCTGTTACGAAAAACCTTCACCTTGGAGACCTTGCCCGCCAAGGCCACGCTGCGCATCGTCGGTTTGGGGGATTATGACTCTTTCGTCAACGACCGCCGGGTGAGTTCCACGGGCATCAACCAGCCATGGTCGCAATACGAAAAGACGCTCTATTACCGGGATTTCGACGTCACGGCTCATTTAGTCACTGGCCCCAATTGCGTGGGGGTGATGCTGCTCAATTCGTTTTGGCACAATCCCAATCCGCCCGCGGGCCGCTATAACAAAGATGGCCCCCAGCGCGCCGCCGCCGAGCCGTTCCTGCTCTGCGCCGAAGTCATCCTGCAATCCGCCGATGGCAAGCTGCAACGCGTCGGCACCGATGAATCCTGGCGCGCCACCACCGGGCCGGTCATTTTCTCGCACATTTTCGCCGGCGAGGATTTTGACGCCCGCCGCAAGCTGCCCGGCTGGGCGCACGGCGGTTTTGCCGCCACCAATTGGGTGCCCGCGCGGCTGGTGGCGGCGCCGGAAGGCACGTTGCGGCCACAAACTTGGCCCGGGTTTAAAATCACCAAAGGCTGGAAACCGCTGGCGATCACCCAGCCGTCTCCGGGCGTCTACCTGTACGCTTTTCCCCAAAATTGCGCCGCGCAGATTCGGTGCAAAATCACCGCTGGCAAGTCGGGAGACACGATTGTGTTCCGTAGCGGCGAACACAAAAACCGCCAGAACCGCTTGTTTGGTGGGTATGTGGTCGAGACCAAAATCATTTCCGACGGCCACGCGTTCACGCACCAATGGTCCTCGTTTTATTTGGGAATGCAATTCGTGGAAGTCACCGGCGCGGTGCCGGAAGGCTTCCCCAATCGCAAGCGCCTGCCGATCCTCAAATCGATGGCCTTGGAGGAAGTGCGGACGGATTTGCCCGCCACCGGCCAATTCGCCTGCTCGAGCGAGCAGCAAAACCGCACGCTGGCATTGATCGACTCCGCCATGCGGGCCAACACCAGTTTCGTCATGACCGATTGCCCGCACCGCGAGAAACTCGGCTGGCTCGAGTGCTCCTATTTGCTCGCGCCCAGTTTCCTGTGCCAGTACGACAGCGCCTCCTGGCTGGAGAAAATCACGCGCGACATCCGGGACGCCCAATTGCCCAATGGCCGCGTGCTTACCGTGGCGCCCAGTTACCCGGCGGGCAAATTTCCTGGCGCTTTTGACTGGACCGTCGAATGGGGCGCGGCCGTTGCCTTGCTGCCCTGGGAACTCTACCAGTGGCAGGGCGACCCGCAGATCTTGCGCGACAATTTCGACGCGATGAAACGGTTCACCGACCGCGTAGGAGAGGAGTCGAAAGACGGCCTCGCGCCCGGGGGCTTGGGCGATTGGTACGATTACGGCCATGGCCAGCCGCCCGGCCCGTCGCGCTTCACGCCCACAGAACTCTCGGCGACCGCCACGTGGGCGATGTGCGCCCGCGCGGTTTCCCGCGCCGCCGAAGTCCTCGGCAAAACCGCCGAAGCCGCCCAATACCGCGCCTTGCACGCGCAGATCGCCACCACCTTTCAGCGCCATTTCCTCGATCCGCAAACCGGCAAACTGCGGCACCTGGGCAGCCCCCAATGCGCCAATGCCATGGCCATCTGCGCGGGCCTGGCCTCGCCAGAGCAACGCGCCGCCTGGATTGAAGACATCATCGCCGACCTCCGCCAGCGCGACGGCCAGCAAACCCCGGGCGATATTGGCCACGTGTACTTCATCCGCGCCCTCGCCGAGGCCGGCCGCTCGGACCTTTTGCACCAAGTTTACGCCCGCGAAGAACCCGGCAGCTACGGCGGCATTCTGAAAAAGGGGCTGACCTCGTTGCCCGAAACCTGGGACGCCATCATGGATGGCTCGCAATCGTTGAACCACTGCATGCTCGGCCATTTGGTGGAATGGTATTACGGCTATGTGGCAGGCCTGCGCCAAGCCCCCGGCAGCGTGGGTTGGAAAAAAGCCTTGATTGCCCCTAATCCCGGTCCGCTCACCTCGGCCCAGGCCACCCTAAAAACTCCGCAAGGCCTGTTGAGCTGCCAATGGCGCAAAACCAGCCTTAACAAAATGCATTTGGAAGCCGACGTCCCAGCGGGCATCGAAGCCGAGGCGCAGTTGCCTTCCGGTAAAAAACTAGCCCTCAAGACAGGGAAAAATGTGATCGATGAAGAATAGCCGCGCGGGGTGACAAGAGTTGGCGGATAGGGGCCTTTTTGACAGCCCCCTTGGCATGGACTAGGTTGGGGTGAACGGCAGCACGTATGATTCGCTCGTGGGGACCATACTCAACCCTGGCTAAATTATGATCCTGCGCTCATCACCCTGGCACATTGCCGCGGAAGAATTTCCCGCCGAAGGCTCCGCCGCCGATCAGCTCGAATTTCTGCTGGGCTACGCCATCCTGGCACCCTCCCCACATAACACCCAGCCCTGGCGCTTCCGGATCAACGCCAAAGACGTGGAGATTTTTGTGGATTCGCAACGCGCCTTGCCGGTGGCTGATCCCGAGGGGCGCGAATTAGTCATGAGCTGCGGTGCGTTGTTATTCAACTTGCGCGTGGCCGCCGAGCATTTTGGCCACCAATACCGCATCTTCATCGAGCCCGATCCCCAAAACACGGATTTGCTCGCCCGCTTCCAACTCGACCTCCACGGCGAGGCCGAGTCCGAGCATATGCTGCTCTTTGACGCCATCGCGCGCCGCCGCACTTGCCGCCACGCCTTCGAGGAAGTTCCCTTGCCAGCTGAACTGTTGGCAGCCTGGGCCCAAATGGCCGAGCAACACAATGCTTGGCTCCATGTTATTACCGAGGAATCCACCCGCCTGGCCATGGCGGAATTAGTCGCTGAAGGCGACCGCCAGCAATGGGCAAACAAAGCGTTTCGCGAAGAACTGGCCCACTGGGCGCGCACCAAACCCGAAGCCAGTGTGGACGGGTTTGCCATGGCGCAACTGGGCGTGAACCCCTTGCTCGCGCTGGCCGGCACCTCGGCCTTGCGCACTTTCAATCTCGGCGATTCCCAGGCGAAGAACGACCGCGAGATCGCCCTCCATTCGCCCGTGCTAGCCGTGATTGGCACGGCCCAAGACAGCGTGACCGATTGGCTCAACGCGGGCCAGGCCATGGAAAATATTTTCCTCAGCGCGTGCTCCGAAGGCATGCAGGCGTCTTACCTCAACCAACCGATCGAGCAACCGGAATTGCGCGCGCGCCTGGCCGAGACCATCGGCCGGGGCGGGTGCCCGCAAGCCCTGCTGCGCCTAGGCATCGGCCCCGAAGTGCCCGCCACCCCGCGGCGGCAGGTTAAACAACTGCTCATCGCGCACCAAACCGTGCGCGAATGACGCCCGGCCCTTTGCGCACTTTCCTTAGCGCGGCGCGCGAAGCCCCGGCCTAATCCCCGAAGAGCTTCTTCAACTGCTGGCGGGCGGCGTCCTCGCGCGAATTGCTCTTGGACGGCGGCGAGTACACGCGTTTGATGAAATCAAAATACTCGCAAAAGTTGCCCTTGGCCTTTTCCTCTTCCGGCTCGGCCCGGCGCTCGCGGCATTGATGCGCCGCCCGGGGATCGTAATGCACACAATTCAGGCAAACGCGCAAATCGGTGTTGCACTGGTGGCAGCGCTCCCCCCGCCCGGGCTGGCCGGAGATGGTCCACTCGGCCCCACATTGAAAACAATGGCGTGTCATGATGGCCGCAGTTGTATCATTCCCGGCCGGCGGCGGCAATGAACGGCTGGAGCTCTTTCATGAGGCGTGCGAAATCGTGCAAGGTCAGTTGCTGCGCGGCGTCGCTGCGGGCGCCCGAGGGGTTGGGATGCACCTCGATGAGCAGCGCGTCCGCGCCCATGGCCACGGCGCCTTTGCACAGGCAATGGACCAAGTCCGCCCGCCCGGCGCCTTGGCTGGGATCGATCACAATCGGGCAATGCGACTCGCGCTTGATGATGGGGATGGAGCTTAAATCGAGCGTGTTGCGGGTGTACGTCTCGAACGTGCGGATGCCGCGCTCGCAGAAGAGCAAGTTGGGATTTTCGTTCGAAAGCACGTACTCGCCCGCCAGCAGCCATTCCTCGATCCGCATGGAGAGGCCGCGTTTGAGCAGCACCGGCTTGCCGGTCTTGGCGGCGGCGATCAGCAGCTGGAAGTTCTGCGAATTGCGCGCGCCGATTTGCAGAATATCCGCGTACTCGGCCACCATTTCGGCGTGATCCTCGGAGAGCAATTCGGTGATCACCGGCAACCCCGTTTCCTGGCGCGCCTTGGCCAGCAATTTCAGGCCTTTCTCGCCCAGGCCCTGGAATTCGTAGGGCGAAGTGCGGGGCTTGAACGCGCCGCCGCGCAGAATGGTAGCCCCAGCTTCCTTCACGGCATGGGCCGTTTCAATAAGCTGGGTTTCGCTCTCGACCGAGCACGGGCCGGCCATGACTTGGAACTTGCGGCCACCGATGGTCACCCCGCCCGCCTCGACTTCGGAATCCGCCGGATGCGCCTCGCGGCTCACCAATTTGTAGCGTTTCTGCACGGGCATGACGCTTTCGACCTGGGGCCAGCTAGTGAGCACTTCCAAAGATTGGTGCGTCTGTTCGTCGCCAATGGCGCCAATCACGGTGCGCGCCACCCCGCGCATGATGTGCGGCTTGTAACCGAGCTGCTTGATTTCTTGCACGACGGCGGCCTCGTCTTTTTTACTGATGCCCGGCTTGAGTACGATGATCATAGGTTTTGGATTAGTATAAAAAAAAAGCGCCGCGGGCGTTTGGCACCCGCGGCGCAGCTGAAATTTTCGGTCAATCCAGCCGGACACGCAGGTGCGAAGGCCAAAAGTAAAAGTACCCGGCCGTAAACACTGCGCTAAATTGGCTGCTATTAACCACGACGATCCACACCATACCGCGCCGCCACAGATTGTCAAGACGCGGGGAATGGCGGCAGGAATCGAGGCTGGTCATGGTTCTTGAGCTTGCTATAATACTTGCCATGAAGACAATTGAGAATTTGAATGCCGCCCGCCAGGGGGAAGCTAACGCTTGCAACCGTTACGCCTTGTTTGCGGCCAAGGCGGAGGCCGAAGGGTTCAACTATGTGGCGCGGTTGTTCCGCGCGGCTTCGTTCGCCGAAGGATTGCACCGCGATGGGCATGCGGCGGCGATTACGAAATTGGGCGGCAAAGTAGACCCCATTGTGCTGGAAGATGTCCAGATCGGCACGACGCGCGAAAACTTGACGGTGGCCATCGCGGGCGAAGTTCATGAGCGCGATGAAATGTATCCCGAGTTTATCAAAGTAGCCGAAGCCGAAGGCGCGCAAGTGGCGCTGCGCACGTTCCGTTACGCGCTGGCGGCGGAGACCGAACACGCCCGGCTGTACCAAGAAGCGCTGGCGCAATTGGGCAGCAATCCGGATGTGCCCGTCTACGTGTGCCCGGTTTGCGGTTACACCGTGACGGTCCTGCCCGAAGCCAAGTGCCCGCCCTGCGGCGTGGCGAAGGAAAAATTCATCAAATATTAAGCGGCCTGCGCGGGTTAATGTTATGAGTGAAACGGTGAGAATTGAGCCCGTCAAAGTGCATGGTGACGCGCGGGGCATGGTGTTCGAGCCCATCGGGCTGGACTTGCTGCCCGGCCAGCAGAACGTGCACGTGGCGGTGTCCGAACCGGGCTGCGTGCGGGGCAATCATTACCACCGGAACGCCCGCGAGGCGCTGGTGGTGGCGGGGCCGTCGCTCGTGCGTTTGCGCGAAAATGGCGCAGTGCGGGAAGTTTCCGTGCCAGCGGGCGAGGTATTCCGTTTTATCGTGCCACCCGGGGTGTCCCACGCTGTGCAAAACTCCGGCCCCAAAGCGAGTTTGTTGGTGGCTTTCAGCACCCAACCGCACGACCCGGCCAATCCGGACACGGTGGCAGACAAGTTGTTTTAGTGGTCATGATTGGGCTAAACAATGGCGTAATGAAAAGTCACTCGCATAAGACATTGAAGGGCCGATGGGTTGCCAGCATTGCCGGGCGTTTTGGGTTATGGCTGGCCGCGATCTGCTGGGGGGCAGGCTTGGCCGCCGCGCAGGATGCGCCCGTCGATTCCGTGCCCGGTATGGGGCCACCGTTGCCCGCCGCTATGCCGGCCCTGCCGCTGGCCCCGACTTCGGCGCCTCCACCGGTAGTCAATATGCCCAAGCCCGCGCTGATGGCCACCAATATTGCGCCCCTCGCCTGGGATTCGACTTTCAAAGAGTACAAGGCGCAGACGAACGAGACCTCCACGAAAATGGTGTTTTACGTCACCAATGTTTCGGACAAAGCGGTGATGATATTCAAGCTGCGGCCCTCGTGCGGCTGCACCGTGGCGCGCATGCCGTCCACCCCTTGGCGGCTGGAACCCGGCGCGGATGGCAAGATCGAGGTGTCCACCGACTTGCGCGGGAAACGGGGCGTGTTGAATAAGAACGTGGCGGTGGAAACCTCGGCGGGCATTATGTGGCTGCGATTCAAGGTCGAGTTGCCAGCCTCCGCCTCCGCCGTTTCCAATATGCGCAGCCGCAACCTCATGGTGGCCTTGGGCGATCGGCAAGCCGTGTTTCGCGGTTCGTGCGCTAGTTGCCATGTCGCACAAGGCGTCGGCAAGCTGGGCGAAGATTTGTACGACGCCGACTGCGCCATCTGCCACGACACTCCGCAACGCGCCAGCATGGTGCCCCCCTTGAAAGACCGCAAATTCGACGCTTCGCCCGAGTATTGGGATAAATGGATCCGCGAAGGCCGGACCAACACCCTGATGCCCGCCTTTGCCGCTTCCCACGGCGGGCCGCTCACCGAGGAACAGGTCAAATCGTTGGTCGATTATTTAACGAAACGCGTGCCCGAACCGCCGAAGTAACCCTAACCGATGCCGCCTATGATCGGAATTGTTCACGGCTCTTCAAGCTTCTAGACAATTCAGGAATTGAAGGTGCTCTAGTAAGCCGCCGTCTTTAAGCCCGTTCAGCTTTGCCGCCAGTGCGAAAAGATTCTGGTTCAACTACATTTTCCAAGTGCGGGGCCTAGCCGCAGCGCCGCAGGCGCGGCAATAAGTTAGCCCAGGCTGCAGGCCTGGGTTAATCACCATAAATATTCTTCGAGCCCTGCCGGGGCGTTCCAGCCGGCCGTCCTGCGCGCCCATCGATAATTCGGACGGCGCCATTCAACGCTTTCAGCGTAGCCAAAAGAATTTTGGGGGCGCGTACCCAGCGTAGCCTCGCTGGCGCGAGGCAACACTGGGCTAATATATTTCACTCCGCTGGAGTGAGGGAAGGCGGTGTGGCCCGGGGGGTACCGGAAGTAGCATCGTCACGTATGGATTGGATAACCTTCTGCAACCACCATCGCGGCTGCGCCAGGCTAACTTATGGCCACGCCTGCGGCGCTAGGGTTGGTCCCTAAAATGGATCGCGCAATCGGACTGGAACCATTGCGCTCCGAGGATGCAGTTGGACTAGAGTCCTTACAGCTCAAAATGCGTGGTGGACCAGTCAAGTTTTGCGAAATCAAAAAAACTGGGTCCAAGGCAATGCTTCGCTAAGCACGAAATTACCCGTTTTGTGGGCATTTTTGCACTGGGCCGGATTTTGTCCTGCGCCCCCCTCATCCGCTCACCTTGCCCATTAATCACGGATTCCGCACGTCCAGGCAGCGCAATTCATGCTGGTCGCGCACCAACAGTTTGCCGTCGGACAGCGCCATGGGCGCCCAGACGTTGCCGTTTTCCGCTTCTAGAACTTTGGCTTTCGCCAGCAATTCGGCTTCAGGCTTCGTGATATCGAAGAGGTGCAGCACTCCCGATTTGCCGTGCATCACGTAGGCCAGTCTACCCGCCACCAGCAATGCGCCGCTGTCGAATTGCAGCGCGGGTCCGGAACGCCAAAGTGTTTCGCCCGCCAGGTTGAGGCAGGCCAGGCCCGTGTTGGGAGAACCGTGTTCCTTGAAACTCATCACGTAAAGGCGGTCGTCTACCCGGATTGGCGCGTGAATGTGCGGCGCCGCGTTGCGGGTTTGGAACGCCACTTTGCTCGTCCACTGGCCATCGGTGCGCGTCACCTCATACATCACGCAGCCCAAGCCGTAACCGCCGGCGATGAGCAAACGATGGTCGTCAATCGGCTGGGGTTGGGAGATCGGAATTTTGTACGGGCTGGGCGTGGCGTTGGTCCAGAGTAGCGCGCCCGTGGCGGCGTCGAAAGCGGAGATCAATGCAGGCGGGGCCTCGGCGGGAGATTTTTCGGGATCGCTCGGCTGCGCCAGCATGATGACTTGGTCCACGCCGCCGAATCGCGCCAGGCAGGGGCTGACGTGGCTATACCAATTGCGCCCAAGATAACCCGTACGCCAGCGGATGCGGCCATCTTTTTGATCGTACGCCACGAGGCCGGTCTTTTCGGTTTGCGGCGCGAGGATTACCAAGTCCTGGTAAAGCAGGGGCGCTTGGGTCATGCCCCATTGGGGTAATTGCGTGCGCCGCAATTTATCCGCGCGCTCCTCCGGGGTGGGGCCTTGATCGATCTGCGGGTCCTTGAAATCGTCCACCAAATGATGCGCCCAAAGCAAGCGATGAGTGGCGCGATCATAAGCGCGCGCATGGCCAAAAGGGCCCACGGTGTAAATGCGCTGCGCGTCCACGGACGGCACGTTGCGCGAGCCATCGTAGGGCAACCGGCCGGGGGCGTCATAAGCCTCGCGCCAGAGTTCGCGGCCGTCCTGCAAATCGAAACAGCGCAAGGCGTCCTGGCCATTCGTCAGGCGATCGAGCAAGTACCCTTGGCCCTGGAAAATTGCCGGCCCGGCGAAGCCTTCGCCCACCGCGTTCGTCCACAACGCGCGCGGTCCGGTCGCCGGCCATGCGTGTGCTAGATTGGTTTCCGGCGAGATGCCCAGGCCATCCGGCCCGCCCAAGCGCGGCCAGTCGGCGGCGGCGATGGCTAGGTTCCAGCCGAGCAAAGCAGCTAGCCAGGCGAAACCGCTCAGACTGGAGGATGGGAGATCCCATTTTAAGCACCAGAATTTTTGGAGGCTCAAAACAATCTTCAAAAGCTGAGCAAGATTCACGGCGAATGCTCGATGGTTAAGGTTAAGCTGAGCGGGGTTTTCAGTTTATAGGCGATGGCACTTCGAGGTCGCGCAGCCGGGACAGGTCGTAATTGGGGTCGAATGCGTTCTTCAACTCACATGCGCTCAAGCCAAGCCCCTTTTTAGCGAGACGCGTTAAACGAGCCCTCCTTGCGGACGTCAGAGAGAGGTTGCTTAACGGACCTGCATTCGCCCCGCTGACTGGCCGTTTGCGTTTGGGCAGGTGTGTTTTTGCGTGCAGGGATTTTTTCATGTCACCCATTGTGCGACACGCTCGCCCTGCCGTCAAACCGAAGCGTAGAGGGATTGCTGCGGTGATTTGAACCGTCTATTTTGGAGAAGATCCCAAGTTCTTCTTATACCACTCCAGCGCGGCGTCGAGGCCTTGGCTGACGCTGTGGGTGGGCTCGAAGCCGAGGGTTTGGGTGGCGCGTTGGATGTCCGCTTGGGAGTGGCGCACATCGCCGGCGCGGAACTCGCGGTACACCGGGCGCGCGTCCTTCAAGTGCGGGCACGAGGGAAGAAGGCGCTCGCGCAAAATGGCGTAGAGCTCGTTCAAAGTGATGCTGCCGCCCACGGAGATGTTGAACACCCGGGGAGCGCCTGGCGCCAGCGCGCTGGTGGCGGCCATTAAGTTGGCTTGCACCACGTTGGCAACGTAACAAAAATCGCGCGTCGTCTCGCCGTCGCCATTGATGTAAATGGGCTCGTTTTGGAGCATGGCGGAGATCCATTTGGGAATCACCGCCGCGTAGGCGCCGTTGGGGTCTTGGCGCGGGCCGTACACGTTGAAGTAGCGCAGGCCGGCGGTTTCCAGGCCATAGCAGCGGCCAAACACCTCACCGTACACTTCGTCCATGTACTTGGTGGCGGCGTACGGCGAGAGCGGGCGGCCAATTTTTTCCTCGCGCGCGGGCACCGAAGCGTCGTCGCCGTAGACCGCGCTGCTGGAGGCGTACACGACGCGGGCCGCCTGGGCCTCGCGCGCGGCCACGAGCAAATTGATAAAACCCGTCACGTTGGAGGCGTGGGCGAGCAAGGGCTCTTCGATGGACAGGGGCACCGACCCCAGGGCGGCTTGGTGCAATACATAATTCACACCCGCGCAGGCCACTTGGCAAGTGGCCAGCTCGCAAATATCGCCCTCGGTGAAGGTGAAACGCGCCCACTCCTCGGGAGTGACCAGGGCGCGCACTTCGTCCAGATTGCGGCGGTGTCCGGCCGAAAAATTATCGAGCCCGCGCACCGTCTGGCCCAGGCGCAATAGAGTTTCCACCAGGTTCGACCCGATGAACCCGGCGGCCCCCGTGACCAGCCAGGTTTTAGGCTCCTGGCGCAACCGGGCTTGCCTTTGCTCGTACCCGGTCATGAGAATATACTCCGTTGCACCCCTTGAAAATGTCAGGTTGCCTCCTTAGCGTCAAGTGAGGACCCGAAAACGGGGGAGTCCGGCAAAGCTGTGCGGTGGCTTACGGCCGCGGCGCGACGCCTTTGCCGCCGCCGCCGGTTTCCAGTTGGCGCAGCTGGTTGTCGAAGCCCAGCGCGTAGAACTGCGTCTCGCCCGTGGCATTGCCGGTGTAGAGGGCGCGGATGTTTTTGGCGGCCAATTCCGCTTTCACGGCGTCGGGCACGGCGGGATCGAGGAAGGGATCGAAGAGAAACTCCTCGCTGAAATTGTGGTGGCCGGGATGATACGTTTGCGCCGCCTCGGCGGTTAACTGGATAGGTTCGGCGGTGAGGCCGGTGATGGTAGTTTGCACCCAGGCTTGCACGGGAGCGGTGTAACCGGCCGTGGGGCCGGTGGGCGCGGGCGGCCAATAAAACTCGGTGGTGACGCTCAGGCTGCCGCCTTTGAATTGCCGTTGCTGCCAGAGGCTGTTCGGGCCGGGCTGGGCGGCGGGGGCCAATGACACTTCGTCCTCCAGCGTGGTGCCAATGGAATCCCAAAGAAACTTGGGCTGCGGGGTGGTGTAAGTGGCCTTCAGCCGCAGGGTGCCGTCACTCAAATACAACACGGGGCACTCGTCCGAAGCCACCTGGCTGGCCAGATTGAGGGTAAGTGAATAGTCTCGTTCCTCGCCGCCCTCGCCCCAGTGCCATTGCAGAATGCGCGAAGACTGGCCATCGGTGCCCGCTTCATATTTATACGTGAAACCGGGCAAATCGGACGCGCTGCCCGCATAGGTTTGGGCATTGGTGCCGAGATAATACGAGGCATCGATTCCATTGATGACGCACGGATTGGTGGGGTTCAGCCGCAGGTTTTCCACTTGAAACGCCCAGCTGGACTTGAGCCGGTGGAAGGCAAGCACATCGCCGTGCTCCCCTTGCAGCACCACAAAACGGTTTGTAGCCTGCAAGAGAAACGGCGTGACTTGACCACTGCTATCCGGCTGGGGCACGGGCCGGATTTGTTTCAGGAAAACCTGGCCCGGCTTGATTTTTTTGAACTCCAAATCGAGCCAGAACTGCTGGCGGCCCGGGTGCAAGGCTTCGTAGGCTTGGCTGGCCTGGTCGATTAACCGGGTCAGCTTCTGGTAATCGGCCGGCCAATCCATGATCGTGCCCCCCAGCGGCACCAGGCCGGAATGCTGGTCGACGCTTAAGTAGGGCTCGCTGCCGCCGTACGACGCCGCGGTGACTTGCTCCGGGCGCACGTTGCCCTCGGGGTTGGCCACCGATTCGGCCCCGAGTTGGCCCACAATGGTCAGCGTGTAGGACCGCGAGTAGGGGGCGGCGGATTTGACGATGGCAATGGTGGCCACGCCATTGGCCAGTTCTTCGTCGTCGGGCGTGGAGACATGGGCCAGCACGCCCATGCCCACCTGGGATTCATCAATGCCGTGGCGCAGCCGTTCCAAGTAGGCGTTGTCATTGTAAAAGCTGGCATACACTTTCTTGATGGCGCGGAACACGCCGCGTTCCTTGGGCTCGAAGGGATCGCACGCGCAGGGGCCGGCGTCGTCCGAGTCCAAATTATCCGCTAAGCAGCCGCTGTAACTATCGTACAAGCCCGCGCCGGTGAAGTTGTCGCTATCCTCCATGTTCGTGGAACTGCGGAACCGGATTTTGCGCGTTGGCTCGAAACCCGCGAGCGCCGTGCGCACCGCGGTTTTTTGCGCGCTGGAAAAATCCGCCACGTCGGTGAACAAGTCGCGAATGTACGCCAGGTCCGCGCGCAACTGGCTCATCGCCGGCGGGTAATGGTGTGCGGCCAGGCGGTCGTGGATGACTTGGCGCAGCGTGTTGCTGCCGCCGATGGTTTGGTCCAAAAAGCCGTCCCATAAATCAAATGTAAACGCGATGGCCGGGGCGCAATTAGAGGGAATGGTGCGCATGAGCAACCCGTAATGCGCCGCCTTGCCGCCGACGAACCGGATGTCCGACGGAGTGAGCCCGCCCACGGGCAAGCTGATGGCGCCCGCATTGGTCTTGGCTTTGAGATTAATCGGCTCCGGGGTCTTCAACGCCAGAATTTCATTAGCCAGATTGGTGGAAAGATTTTCCGTGGGCACGATGCGGATTGAGGTAGACCAGCCGTTATTGTCCGAGGCGCGCAAGACCACTTGGCGGTTGGTTTGCGCCAAGGCTTGCTGCTGGTCCGCCGCGCTGGCCAGGAAGAGGAACGGGATGCCGAACGATTTGGCCAGGATGGCCACGTGCGAGTTCGGCGTGGCGGGCACCAGGGCAATGATGCCGGCCACGGGCGGGATGTCCGCCGGGATGGAGTCGGTGATCAAAATATCCGTGGGCAACAAGCGGCCATCGGTGTAAGCATCGTAGATTTCGTTGGCGGGAAGGTACACCAGCCGACCCATGGCCCAGCCTTCCGAGTAGACTTTATCCTTGGAAACCCAGCGGGCAATGGAGCTGATATCGTAGCCCCGTTGCTTCAGGAAGGCGCGGTAACCTTCCGCGGCATGGGTTTGTTCGTAGACGGGGAAGTACAGCACCTTGACGTCCGCCGGCAAATCGAGCGTTTGCCGCACCAAGTCCAGCCAGCCCGCGACTTGAGTTTGCGAATAAGCCTCCAGGCCGACGAATTGCACGGCCACCTCGCGGATCACATCGCTGGGAGGGAAGAGCACGGCGCCCAACACTACGCGCTGGCCGGTGAGATGCAGGGATGCGGCGTCGAAGGCGGCCCGCTGCCAGCCCTTGAATTCGGGCAGCCACTGGGTGGCGAAATCGTAATGGTATACGAACTTCGAGCTATTTTGAAACCAGACCTTGTTCGTCTCAGCCAGCGAGATGGCGAATTTGACCCAGCGCGGCTCCGGATCCTGGCCGTAGCTGTAATCGGAAAGGAAATCGTCGTTTTCCCAATGGACCTGATTTTTGCCATCGTCACCGGTTTTTTTCGCGCGCCACACCGTGCGGTAAAAGCGTTGCGTGGTGGCCAGGCTGGAGAAATCCGGGTAAGCGGCCAGCGAGCCGTGCACGCGGGCGATTTCCTGCCAATTAGTGAGCGTATCGCTCGCCTGCAGGAAAAGCACTTGGTCATCCGCCAGGCTTTGCTGCAAGCGCACGGGTGAGTTTGAGGCCCCGGGTAGTATTGAAACAGTATCGTCCGCCCAAAGCGTGGTGGCGGCGAGGCAACTCAGAGCAGTCAAGATACGGGCCACCGAACGGCGGCCGCGAGAAAACAAGTGACACAACATAAAAACAACCCCAAACACCTGCCTCCATGGCAGGCTTAATACTACTGTATGGTAACACTAGTACAGTTGGTGTCAAGCCAGCTTTATGGGTTTTTCCCAGAGCGGCTATTGCTCGCGATGGACGTATATGGTTTGAGTGCTTTTTTTAAATAAGGCTCCAAGCCTTGGGCCATGAAATAGAACCCCAGCGTGTTGCCATGCACGCCGTCCACCAGCCCGCAAGTCTGGGCTTGATTCAGCAGCTTCAAGCCATCCACGAAGATGAAATGGCGGTCTCCGGCCGCGCGCTGTCCCGCCACGAAGTTACGGGTGAAACGCCGTTTTTCCGCCTGCTCGCGCGCCACCTCCGCTTCCGTGGCTTCCGCCGAGAAATAAAAGGGGCTGACGAGAAGGATGGGGATGCGGGGAAATTTTTGGCGCAAGATTTTGACAAATCCAGGCAAAGCTTCGGCGTATTGCGCGGCGGAGGGGTTCGCCCAAAAATCCAACACGATGCAAGAGGGATCGAGTTCGGTGATGGCTTCGGCGACAGCAGGATCACCCATGCCATTGCCGCTGAAACCCAAGTTGACGAAATCCGCCTTCAAGCGCCGTTCCAGAAAGGCTTGATAGCTGCCGCCGGGGTTGGACGCGCAACCGCCTTGCGTGATGCTGGAGCCGTAGTAAACCACCGGTTTGGCGATGGCGTATGGCTTGGCGGTTTCGAGGCGCGCGCCCAGGTCGAACCCGAGTTCCTGTATCGTCACGGGTTTGTAGAGCGGCAGATACAGGGTCACCTCACGCATCCGGCGTCCGGTGCCCAGCCGCCATTCTTTGGTGATTTGCGCCGCGGCATCCGGCCAGGCGCTGCCGATATAATTCGAGTCCACATAGAGGTCAAAGCCATTTTCACCCACGCTTGGCATGTGGTGCATGTTCGAGAAATACGGATTTTTGGCCGTCAATCGCAGCGTGGTGGAATCCGTCCGGAAGCGAATGCGCCCGCCACTGGGGCATTGGGCCAAATCCCACACGGGTTCGCGGAATTTTGCCTGCAGGCGGGCGGGCAACCGCAAGAGCTTCGGCTGATCTTCGTGGAACCAGGGCAAACCGCAAACCGCGAGCCGTGCGTCCGGAAAGGGCACAGACCAAAGTTCGGGAGGATTCGCCGCTGAGGCGGTGATAAGCAGCGTCCAGAGTGCGCAGAAAAGGGGCCAAACTTGGAGTCGCATGGGGAATTATTAAGGTGTTTCCGGGGAGGATGAGGGTTCAGGCGAAGAAGTGCTAGCCGAGGCCGTTGGCGGGAACGATTCGCTGGCCAGCGGAGCTTGAGCGCGCAGCAAAGCGTCCATCTGGGCCAAATCTTCCGGGCGGGTGGCGTTGACGCTGAGCAGGCCGTACTCGGGGTCCATGGCGGTGGCGGTGACCGTGCGCAGGACCCCGCCTTGGCGGCTAATGCTTTCCACGATGTCGGTCAGATAGTACTGGCGCTGGGGATTGTGATTGCGCACCCCCACCAAGTGGCGGCGCAGGGTGCGGGCGCGCAGCACGTAGAGTGAGCAATTGACCTCATGGAGGTCATTATGCGCCTGGCGCAAGGAAGCACCGGCCAAGGCATCGACGTCGCGTTGCTCCACGATCCGCAGGGCGCGTCCCTCGGTATCACGCAAGAGGCGGCCTTTGCCGTGATTGGCGGGGGGCGGGCAAATGGCGGTCAAAAAAGTCAAATCCGCCTCGCGCTGGCCGGCTAGGTGGGTGGCGAGCAATTTGGGGAACACGGAGGTGGGCACGATGCGGTCGCCCATGGTGAGCATGAGAATCGGGTTTTTCCGTTCCAACTCCGCCAAACTCAGCACTTCGTAAGCGGCAAACGCCGTGCCTGACGATTCGCCTTGCGAAAGCAGGTAGAGGGGGCCGGGGCCGAGGGCGGCCATGACCTCTTCGTGGCAATAACCCACTACGCAAATGGCCGGGCTCGGGCTGAAAGCGCAAAACGCGTCAATGGAATGCCGGGCCAAGGGTTTGCCGTGCACCCGCTGCGCGCACTTGGGGGAGGGGCCGAACCGCGTGCCTTTGCCAGCGGCCAGCGACACCAGCACGGGCGCGTCGGCGGGCAGGGCATTAAATCCCGCGCGGGCCTCGGGACTTAAAACGCGCACCTCGCCCCAGCGGACGCATTGTCCCAAGGAGGTTGATTCACCCGTTTCCATGGGGATGATTAAAAAGTGCCGTGCCATCGGCGTCAGCAAAAAAGGCCGGCAAATTGACTTTAGACGGATTATGCCATAAGCTTGGCTAGAGCATGAATAGCCACAAGGATGCATTTTTAATGTCCTCCACAGATACCACCGTCCCACCCGAACAAGACTTTGATGATAGCGCCTCGAAATATGGGTATTTTTGGACCTTGTTTAACGCGGTTCCGATTCCAATAATCATAGTCGATGAAGAGGTTCGAATATTTGGTTCCAATGCGGCGGGACGCTCTCTCTTGGGGATGAAGGAGCTCATCAAGCATGAACGGGGAGGCGATGTGCTGCATTGCCTTAATGCCATCAGCGCGCCCAATGGCTGCGGCAGTTCGGAGAGATGCACCTCCTGTGTCATCCGCAATTCGGTGCGCACCGCCGCCAACGGCGGCAAAGTGATCCGGATGCGCGCCCATATGCAAATGCAAGGGACTGATGACTTGACGGACTTTTATATGTTGGTAACGGCCTCGCCCTTTGTCTACGAAGGCCGCCAATTAGTGTTGCTGCAGTTGGAAAACATCAGCGAACTCATTGCGTTGAAATCGTTGCTGCCCATCTGTGCATGGTGCAAGCGGATTCGCGACGACGACAACTACTGGCAGAGCGTGGAGAGTTACCTCAAAGTGCAGGCGGACGTCGATTTCTCCCATGGCATCTGCCCGGAGTGCGCCGAGAAATGGCGCGAAGAACGGAAAAAGCTCTCTGTCCTAAAGAATAATTTGCCACCCAAATAAATCCACCGCGACTCCTGTCTTTATGTCCGGGCAGAAATTAGCGATGATGCTTGCCGAAGACGCGGTGAACCGGTAAATGGGGGGCATGGATATTGAGCAACAGCCTGCTGCCGCCGAACCCCAACCTTGGGTTTTGGTGGTTTTTGCGGGGGAGTCGATCTGGCCTGGCATTCAGGCTGTGTGGCAAGCGCGCCAAGCCCCGGAGGGCTTGC
>MTLE01000701.1_pt1 | contig 28896 bp, 30 predicted proteins | sample 1982461 | NCBI WGS metagenome assembly MTLE01 (sample SAMN05712605, study PRJNA340218) | biofilm metagenome | isolation source: sample SPL anode biofilm adapted to -200 mV | place: USA | collected 2012-02-03
GGGGCGGTGCGGTTCCGGCCCATGTTGCTCACCGCGATGGCGGTGGTCGTAGGCGCAGGCGTGATCCTGTTCGATCCGATCTTCCAAGGCCTGGCCATCTCGCTAATGGCGGGCGAAATCGCGTCCCTGCTCGTCAGCCGCATGGCCGTGCCGGTGCTGTATTACATGGCGAACGCGCGGAAAGCGGGGCGGTGAACAAGGGCCGCCAACCGTGGGCGGAAGGCGGCGTTGAGGTTAGTTCTAATGGGTGATAATTCAGTTTGCAAGGGGTGAAATGTCGTGATACGGTGCCTCCTGTCACCAAGAAAAACCAGGCCATGCGCCCGGGAAAGACACTGGGTTGGCTGGGGAATTCACGGTGGCACGATTTAACCTTTTGAATCATGGATAACACACCGCCGGTCATTCCTAATAATGGCAACAGCAAGCTTTGGAGTATTTTGTGCCATTTGAGCCCCTGCGCCGGCTTCGGGGTTTTCTTTCCGCTGGTCGTGTATTTGGCCATGCGCGACGATTCGCCGTATGTAGAAAGCCATGCCCGGGCGGCCCTTAATTTCCAAATATCCACGTATATCTATATTTTGATCTGTTTTCCGCTCGTTTTTGTGGTGATAGGCTTGCCATTGCTATTTGCCATCGGCATTGCTTCGCTCATTCTGAGCATCATCGCCGCCGTGAAAGCCTCGAACGGGGAATTGTACCAATACCCCCTGACGATTAAATTCGTCAAAGGCAAGCAAGTGGTTTGATTCGCGCATCGTGGAATGGAATCCGCACCTCTGATCGTGGCCGCCGAATTATTAGCCCAGGTAGCGGCGGGAACCATGGAAGCGGAATCAGCTTTGAACGCTTGGCCTCCAGAAACAAGCGAGACTCCTGCGCTTCTCGGCATGGCTTGGCACGCATTACGACATTTCGCCGACGATGCGGATTTGCACGCCCGGGAGCCGGATTATTTCTTGGCGCAACAACGCGAACTATTGGGCTGGTCGGCCAAGTTGCGGCTTGAATCGGAACAGCGTCTAAACCGATGAAAAACGGGTCGGACAATAGTGCGGTTCGTTTGGCCGGATTTTGCGCGGCGGCCAAAGCGGGCCTGGGGCTGGATTTTGGGGCCTTTGGCGCACGCTGTAAGTGTGCGGCGCACTCAGGCCGGGGTTGCGCGGGAGCGCTACCCTGGATCGCGGACCCAAAATATCTTCTCGGTTCCAACCCAGTCAGGGTTGGCTAAGCTGGCCGCAAATTTGCGGCGTGTGGGGAATGGGGTTGCCCATTCCCTCGTATGCCGCTGGTGAATCCGGGGCGGCGTCGGGAGGTCTGCGCGTCCGCCGGGTTCAACCCCGTTGGGGTTGATCAAAGAAGATTTTTTGGGCGGCAACACCAGGGTAGCCTCGCGGTTGGCTCGGCAACCCCGGCCTAATATCGTCGCACTCTGACAGAGAGCGTAAGACGAACAACGGTTTTCCCCTCGGGAAGCGGCGGGATTCGAGCTCCCCTCCGGCGCGCGCCAAACATAACATGCTAAAGTGATCTTTTTATTCTACTCATCGCGGGGTTGTAGTAACGGCGGCCAAAAATAGATCATTTGCAGGGACGTGTTATTATTCCGGTTTAGGGCTCATAGCCGCTTCCACGAGGCGCAGGTTTTTGAGCAGGAACTTGCCGCGGCCGGGGCCGGGCGGTTCGGCGGGGCCTTGCCAGGAGCCGGGGGTGATTTCCACCGCCAGGAGCATGGTTTCGAAATCGGGCTTGGCCTGGCCGTTTTTTTCACCCGGATTGGCGGAAATGCGTTTCCAATGTTCGGGCGCCAGGGGCAAACTGAGGGTCGTCCATTTGTTTTTAGCTCCGGCTTTCACGGTTTGGATGGTGGGCGCGGTGGCTTCGGTTCCCAGGAGCCAGCAGGTTAATTGGGCGTCATACAAGCGGAACTCCAGGGCCACGCGGTCGGTGGGGGCGGTATCGATGGGGGCGGGGAGCAGGCAATCGACGCAAAGAAAATCGTGGTCCGGGGGGCGCAGGCAGGGGTTCAATCCGCTCGGTCGCAGGGTTACACTAGCCGGGCGCTGGCCGGGTTTGTTCTCGAATTCGACGATTAAATAATCCGGCGAATCTTCGTCGTTGAAAGTGGCTTTGAGCGAGCCGCCGCGCGGGTCAGCCCAGGTGTGGCATACCGAGTCGACGCCCAACGGCACCGGGCCGATGGGTTCCAGGTTCGGGCAAAAAACGGCGCGCAAAAGCAAGCCCGCATTGGCGGTTGGCGCCGCCACGGGAACCGCGGGTTCGGCTTTAGGTTCTGCCGGGGGCGTTTCTGGTTTTGCTTCTTTTGGCGGGGCCGGGGGGGCGGCGGGCGCACTCGGCGGTGGATCTTCGACTACCCGGTGGCCGATGCGCACCAGCATGACCAAGCAGGTTACGGTCACGGCCATGAGCAGCATGGAGGCGAAGGATACGTTAAACCCGATTTCATAGCTGCGGACTAAAGTTAATCCCGTGCCGACGGCGAAGGTGAATACGGAGCCGAAGCCGGCCAATACCAGCAAGGGGCGCAGCCACGAGGGCGCCTGTTCCATGCCTTTGGAAACCAATTTGGCGATTTCTTTAGCCTCTTCGGACAGCGTTGGCTTCATCGCCTGCAGCCTGCCAAAACCCGGATTGCGTGGCCAGAAAACATTTTGTAGGTGGCTGGTTTCGAGGGGAAACGGCAAGTGTGACGCAGGCGCGGGGAATGAATTTCGATTGACCCTGCTTAGTCCAAGGATTACTTGTGTTAGCACAATCCATATGAGCTCCCTAAATTTCCAACGCGGGCGCGTCTGGGCGTGCCTAGCATTCTTTCTTGGCGCCAGTTGCCTGGCGACGATGGCGGCCGAGGTGCGCGTCACCGAACAATCCGGCAAAGTCCGGGTAGAGGCCGATGGCCGGTTATTCACGGAATACGTCTACACCAATGCGCCTCGCCCTTATTTCTATCCCATCGTCGGGCCGAAAGGGCTGGCGCTGACGCGCCATTGGCCCATGGAAGAGGCGCCGGATGAGGAGCGCGATCATCCACACCACAAATCGCTTTGGTTCACGCACGGGGACGTGAACGGCGTGGATTTTTGGACGGATGGCGAGGGCAAAGGCAAGATCGTGCACGACAAATTTATCGAGGTCACCAGCGGCGCGAAGGAGGGCGTGATTCGCGACCAAAACCGCTGGGTAGCGGCCGATGGCAAAGTAGTGCTCACGGATCAGCGCACGATGCGTTTCCAGCCGGAAGGCGACGGCATGTTGATGGATTTTGAAATCACGCTTTCCGCCAGCCAAGGCGAAGCCGTGACGTTGGGCGACACGAAGGAAGGCTCGATGGGCATTCGGATCGCCGAGACGATGCGTCTCAAAATGCCCGGCGGCAAGGTGGGCAAGGGGCACATCGTGAATAGCGAAGGCGTTAAAGACGGGGACACGTGGGGCAAACGTGCCAAATGGTGTGATTATTACGGCCCAGTGCAGGACTCGGTAGTGGGCATCGCGATGTTCGATCATCCGAAAAATCCGCGGCATCCCACCTGGTGGCACGTGCGGGATTACGGCCTGTTCGCGGCAAATCCTTTCGGCCTCCACGAGTTTGAAAAAGCCGCCAAAGGCGCGGGCAATTTGACGATCCCCGCCGGGCAAAGCGTGACCTTCCGTTACCGGATTTATTTTCATTCGGGCGACACCCAAGCCGCCGAAGTCGCCAAACATTACGAAACTTACGCCCAAGAAAACCCTTAACCAATATCCCTATGAAAACCACCACCTCTCCTTACGCGCTCAACCGGCGCGCGTTCTTGCGCAACTCCACCTTGGCTTTGGCGGCGGCTTCAATTCCCGCCCGGTTATGGGCGCAAACCACCGGGGCCAATGACGACATTCGCATCGCCGTGGTGGGGCTCAACGGGCGCGGGGGCGACCATGTCAAAGGCTTTAAAGATGTGAAAGGCGCGCGCGTAGTGGCGCTGTGCGACGTGGATTCGGAGGTGTTGCGCAAGAGCGCGGCGGATTTCACGAAAAAGGGGAATTCGGTGGCGCTTTACGCGGATATCCGCGAATTGCTGGCCAGCAAGGAAATTGACGCGATTTCCATCGCCACGCCCAATCATTGGCACTCGCTGATGTCGATTTGGGCCTGCCAGGCGGGTAAAGACGTGTACGTCGAAAAACCCATTTCGCATAACGTCTGGGAAGGGCGCCAGGCGGTCGAGGCGGCGCGCAAATACCAGCGCATCGTGGCGGCGGGCACCCAATGCCGCACCAATCCCGGCATGCGCGAGATGATGCAATATTTGCATGAAGGCAAGCTGGGCAAAGTCAAAGTGGCCCGGGGGCTGTGTTACAAGCGCCGCAAGAGCATCGGGAAAACCACCGGCCCGCAATTGGCGCCGGCCACGGTGGATTATGATTTGTGGACAGGCCCCGCGCCGCTTGTGCCGCTGCGCCGCTCGCGCTTGCACTATGATTGGCATTGGGTCTGGCCCGCGGGCAACGGGGACCTCGGCAACCAGGGCATTCACCAAATGGACCTTGCCCGCTGGGCGATCCAAGCGGACGCGCTTTCGCCAAAAATCTTCAGCGCCGGCGGCCGGTTTGGCTACGAGGACGACGGCGAAACACCCAATACGATCGCGATTTTCCACGATTACGGCCACGCGCACCTGGTGTTTGAAGTGCGCGGACTGCCGGAGAATTCCGATTCCGACAAGATGGGCGATTATCGCGGCGCCTCCATTGGGCTGGTGGTGGATTGCGAGAATGGCTCGATGGTGATCACCAGTTATTCCAAGGGCAAGGCATTCGATAAAGAAGGCAAAGTGATCCGCGAATTCAGCGGCGAGGCCAGCCACTACGAGAATTTCATCAAAGCCGTCCGAAGTCGCAAACCTTCCGACCTGAACGGCGAAGTGCTTGAAGGCCACCTTTCCAGCGCCCTGTGCCACACGGGCAACCTTTCTTATCAATTGGGCAGCAAGCTGCGCCCCGAGGAAATCCGTGAAAAGGTTCAAGATGATGCGGTGGCGTTGGAGACCTGCGAGCGCGCCTACGAGCACCTGCAAGCCAACGGGGTGGATTTGGAGCAAACGCACGCGGTGTGGGGCTTGCCGCTGACGATGGACCCCAAGACCGAACGCTTCACCAATAGCGACACCGCCAATGCGCTGTTGAAACGCGAATATCGCGCGCCCTTTGTGGTGCCCGAAAAAGTGTAAAGCCGCCGGGTAAAGCCCGGGCTTCAACTCCTTGTGGGCGGTTCCGGTAACAGGCTTTTTTTAAGCTCGTGATTGGTCCATTGCGCCCAGATCCAAGCCAGGGCAAAGAGGCCTATACCCATGAGTGGGGTGATCAATTGCCCCAAATTGTCCAAATCGATAAAGCCTTCGGTCAAGAAGTGGGCAATGGTTTTGAACATCCACCAATTCGATAGCGCGAAACCCACAGCCGCGATTGAGATTTGCACGTACCCCACCCGGCGGTGCGCCAAAATGGAGCCGATGCCGGGCAGAACAAAAGTGTTCGCCGTGCGGCAGGCCCGGATTTTGGCTTCATCCAGCGCGATGGGCGGAGTCTCCGAAGAAATCTTCATAGGCGCACATGATCGCCGCCAGAAAGACGGGCAACGTTAAAAAGAAGCCCACGATCAAGCCGATAAAGCCCGCCACGGCGAGCAAACTGCCTAACACCAGCAACCCAAACAGGCTCCACCAATGCGGGTGGGCCATCTTGCGGCTAAGCGACATGGCTTCGGAAAAATCCAATCCCTTATCGATGACTAAAGGCAGCGCGAACATCCAGGCTACGGACAAATAAACGGGTGGCAGCAAGCCAATAAAACAAACCATTCCCCCAAAAACCGCCCCCACAAAACTGTTGGGAAACGAGACCACGATCAGCACCCCAATAAAAAAGACAAAAGCGCTCAACAGGGAAAGCAAGCCGATGACCACTTGAGTGACCATCAACTGGACGAAACTGGGGCCAAAGCCCGAAAAAAGATCGCCGATTTTCGTGTCTTCCCGGCGAACCTTTTTCAAAAAGAGATAGTAGAGACCGCCAATCAACGGGCCTTGGATGATGATGGAAGCCAAGGCTCCCAAAATGGGGATGACTTCCAATCCCATCAAAATCAGCATGGCCAGCAGAGTGCCGCCCACCAACAACCCCAGGTTTTCGCCGTTGAAAACTAAACGCCAGCCGCGGCCGAGGCAGTCGAAAACGGAAATCCCCGGATGGTTGGCGGAGGAGGCCAGCAAATCGGCGACGGATGGGGTGGGGGGCAGGGGATGTAGCGGCGGCATGCCCGGCGCGGTGGGCGCGGTTCCCGGCGCATGGGCCCCAAAGTCTAAAGCGAATTCCGTGACTTGTCCCAGCGGAATCCATTCGGCGGCGCCTTCCGGCTTCACCAGGGTTTGCTGGTTGGCGCGGTTTTCCCGAATCCATTGGCGGATTTGCCCGGCATCCACCGGCCCATATTCCACTTGGTCCGCACCAATGATTTTATACATAGATTAAGCTTGCCTTAAATGACTCGCAGGCGTCAAGGACGGCTTAGGCTAGCTCTCCCGACTTTAAATCACGGCTCGCGCGGACAGACGGGGTTCGCCGGCGGGCAATTGAATCTTGCGATAGGCGCTGAATCTCACTAGAGTAGGGGGGTGGCTTTGATTCGCATCCTGGTTGACGGTTATAGCTTGTTGCATTGCTGGCGTGACTTGATTCCGGGCCAGCCGCCGCATTCGGCCGCGGCCCGGGATGAACTGACGCGGCGGTTGCGGCAGTTTAGCGATGCCGAGCAGGTGCCGGTCACTTTGGTATTTGATGGATCGCAGCCGGCGCCTTCGCCGGCTTTGGAGATGTCTTCCCCGCAGTGCGAGGTGATTTACACCCAGGCGGGGCAAACCGCCGACGACGTCATCGAGCGCCTGGCGCACTTGTTTAAGGAGTATGGGGAAGTCATGGTGGTGACGAACGATCATTTGGAGCGCGACACCGTAACCTCGGTGGGCGGGATGATTTCGTCCTGCGATAATTTTATCCGGTCCGTCGAGATGGCGCGCAAGAACATGAGTTTGCGCCTGAAGCATCGCCGGATAGCGAGCCAGAAGACGCGTCCGTTTAATCCGATTCCCGTCGAACAAACTTTGGGGAAAAAATCGCCGCCCGCATGAAACGCATTTGGACATTGCTTTGGGTGTTGGCCGCCGTCTGGGCAAGACAGGCGCCGTGTGCCGCACAGGCGGAAACACCGCCTTGCCGGTACCTCATTTTGTACGATGCTTCGGCCACCATGTCCAAAGCGGCCCCCGCCGGCAGCCAGACCGTGGCCAGCTTGATTTATGGCGGGTTTCAAGGCCAGTTGAAGCCGGGCGAAATGTTCAATGTGTGGCTCTTCAATCAGCAAGTCTACACCAATCGTTTCGCCCCCATGACGTGGCAGCCGGGCGCCCGCCAGGCGCTGGCGGATAACACCCTGGCGCTGCTCAAAATCCTGAAGTACGAAAAAGAAGCCAAAATGTCGGTCGTTTGGCGGGACGTCCTCCAAGCGGCTCGCAATACGGAAATGGTGACGGTTTTTCTCATTACCGCCAACGACCAGCCCTTCATGGGGACGCCGTTTGATGTGGTGTTGAACCAGTTAACCAAGGATCACATCAAGGAATTGCGGCGGGCCAAGAAGCCGCTCTTGGCCACTTTGGTGGCGGTGCGGGGGCAATTCGTGGCTTACACGATCGGCATGGCGGGGAATCCCATCGATTTTGCCAGCTTGGACCGCCAATTGGGCCGCGCGTTTCCCGCCCAGCCCGCGCCCGCGCTGGTGACGAACATTATCGTCACCAACATCATCATGGTGACCAATCCGGTGTACACCGTGGCCGCGCCGACGGTGGCGGCGGCGAACCCGGATCAGGAAACCAAGCCGGCTGCCGTTCCCACACCCCAACCGGAGGCCGCTCCCCCCGCTTCGCCGGTGGTCAGCAACGAGCCGCCCTCGATTGTTTTAGCGGCGCCTCCCACTTTAAAACCCGCCGAACCGGCGCCGCCGGCCACGACTCCGGAGAAACCCGCGGAAACCGCTCCCGTCCAAGAGCCCGTAAAACCAAAAGAGCCTGAGGTTGCCACCCAGGCTGAATCCGTCGCCGAACCACCACCCGCAACTCCCCAGGAGACTCAACCCGCGGCCGCCGAAACCATGACAGTGACCAATCAGGCCGATACGGCTCCGGATGTGCAACCCGCCGCGGCGCCGCCGCGCCCGGAATCGGTCCCGACGAATTCCGCCGCCTCACCCGTGCCGACTTCGGCGGTGCCCACCACGACGGCTGCGCCGGCCTCCAATTCACTGGTTCCGCTAATCATGCAAAGCAAGGCCAACCGGGAACCCGTCCCGCAACATCTGAGAGAAAACCGCAACTGGGGGTTTGGGGTGTTTGCCTTGGCGAGTGTGGTCGCGGGGATTGCATTATTCAGCATTTTACGGGGCCGCACCAAGCGCAAGGCGCCGCCCAGCTTTATCTCGCAATCGATTGACCGCCATATGAAGTGAGGCGGCAGGTTAGCGTGCGGCCATTTCCGTAGCGTCAGGATTCGCTCAATTCCAGCCGGAACTGGGCGCCCCGGCCCTGGGCGATCATGAGCATTTTGGCCCAATCTTCCAGTTCTTGGGCGATAAGGTGGGCTTCGGGCAGACGGCGTTGAAGGGAAGGGTCTTCCCGCAGCATACGCGCTAATCCGCCGAACGACTCTATTCCCTCGGAGCAGTCGAACCATTCTTCCCAGGGCGTGGTGTAAGGATCGAGATCCTCCGCGTTTTCGTCGAATTCCAAGGGCACTTCGCGGTTGTCGGCAAAGGAGGTCAAAGGCGTCAAATCGCGATCTTCCGCCAAATCATCCAGCAGGCTGAAATTTTTAGCAATGTTCTCGCCCAAAAAGGCGCATTTGGCCTCCGGCACCGGCGGATTGAAGACGGGAAAAAAACGAAACGCGCTCATGCGGGCAATATCCAACCAATTTTTCTGCAAAACGCAATGACGCTGTTGCGGGTGGAAAATCGCATGCCGGAATTGGGCTAGATGCTCTGGCGTTCTCCGGAGAGGAGTGCGAAGTAGTTTTAACGACATCCGCCCAATATCCCACCGGTTAGTGATTCGTGCCAATCTCGATGGTTTTCACGGATAGGAAAATCGGCGGTTTAGATGCGTGGATATACGTCTCCAGAGCCTTGTAGTCCTGCGGTGTGGCGACTCTGCCAGTGACGGGAATGTAGGGATGCACCAAATAGTCACAACTGTAGCCAAGTAAACGCACCTCTTTAAAACGCGGGTCGGCTGCCAATGCTGGTTGCAAGCGATTAATATAGCTGCCTACAGCCGCCATGTCCCGATGTTGCTTGAATAACAGGAAGGAGAGCGATGCAACTCCTGCAATCAACAAGAGAACGATTGGCAGGGCAATCTTAAGACCTTTCACACTCATGTATGAGGTCATATTAACGATGAGATTGCCCTGTGAAAAGTGATTAAACTTAGTCCCACGAAAAGTGAACTGTCGGCGCTTTCATAGCATTGATCTTAGGACTATGATTCGGTCACCGGCCTCCGCCACCGCGTCCGTTTTCACTGTGCTATCCACCGGTTCTTCACTGTAAGTGTCCGGATTGCGCCGGGACGGCACGTACCAGATTCGGTAGTGGTTTAAGCCGTTCCACTCGCGGCGCAGCAAATAGCGGTGACTGGAGCCTGCCCGTTGGATCTCGATGCGTTTGGAATATGCGAAGTCGGTAAACCCGCCGGCTTGTTTAATCACCTCAAGGATGGTGGAACCCCGGGGGACCTGCAAGGTGCCTGGGTTGCGGATTTCGCCGTGAACCATGACGGTTATGACATTATTTGTGTCCCGCGCACCGCCACGAACGATGCGGCCATGGTAATAACCGCTATCATGGTAGGGAACCTTCACCTGTTCGCGTGGATGCTGGCAACCCCCACTCCATAAGGCGATCATGAGCAATCCAAAGATCGGGCAGGCGCCCAATCGGCTCACCTTCTTCGTGCGATGTTCCGCCATCTGTGTCTCTCTTATCCGCCAGGTTGAAACTCCGTGTGGAAGTCGACTTGGCCTTTGATCCGGCCGGCTTCGACGAATAAGCGGTACTCTTGGCCGGGCATTAACGGCTGGGTTTTGGTGCCCGGGGGGGGGCGCATACCTTTGACCGGCAGGCCGTAGACGAAGCCTTTCTGGGGTTCCGGGTTGGTGGAAGCGACTAATTGCCACACGGGGGCGGCGTTTTTATTCGTGGCTAAAGCGTTGACCGGCACTACTTTAATGCGGGTCAACAAGTACTTTTTATCCAAATTAAACGCCACCGAACACACCCCGTCCTCGGCTTGCGCCGCCGTCCGCGCCGGGCGCAGTTGCGGGATGATTTGAATATGAGGCGGCATAATCCAGTCCATGCATTGGTATACGCCTACCGCCACGAGGACAGCCACGATGGCCAGGTAGCGAAGTGCCTGTGAGTTCATATCGATCAATGGACGATATGGCGGTGAGTTTATTCAGGCCCCGGTGGCCATTGGCCGTTGGCCTGAGCTAGTGCAGGCACCTTGGCTGTGCGCACATGAAAACTTCCAATCCGAGTTCTCGCCTGGCGGGGGGCTGGTTAATGCCGCGTGTCTTGCGGCGCGCTTTTACCTTGATCGAATTGCTGGTGGTGATCGCGATCATCGCCATCTTGGCCAGCATGCTGCTGCCTTCCTTAAGCATGGCCAAGGAGGCGGGAAAACGCATCGCCTGCGCCAATAATCTGCGCCAGCTGGAAATTGCGATTCAGATCTACCTAACGGACAACAATTCGGGCTATCCGCCCCGGGTGAAACAAAACCGCTGGCCCATGGCCTTGTATTCCACTTTCCGCGATGTGCGCGTATTGCGTTGTTCCAGTGATGGGCCCAAGCCCAAAACGGGGTCCGTGGATACGAACACTTACCCCGCCGATGCCGCCCCCCGCAGTTACATTATCAACGGCTGGAATGATTTCTTTAAAAACACACTGGCGGACGCCGATTTTCAGAAGTACATGAGCGCGACTTACGCCGGCTGCATCCACGAACCAGATATCCGGCAGCCTTCCGATACCGTCGTGTTTGGCGAAAAGGACACCGAATCCGACAATTACTACATGGACTTCCTGGAAGGCATCGGCAACGACATCACCGAAATCGAGCAAAGCCGGCACCAAGCCAGCACGAAAAAATCCAAGGGTGGCGGGTCCAATTACGCGTTTGCCGATGGCAGCACCCGGTTTCTCAAATACGGCCAAGCCTTTCGCCCCCTCAATTTATGGGCGACCGAGCAGTCCTGGCGCACCAATGTGATCAAATTCTAGCCGGGCGGTTAGCGGTTTTAGCTTGTTTCAATAGGAGAGGCACTTGCTGGCCCCACGCCAACGCATGGATACTGGCCGTGTATAAGGTGGCTTTATCTGTGGCCGGGTTTCTGTTCCCGGAAGTGTCAGAAAGTGCTCGGCAAGCAACGGTTTGTGCTTGAATATTCACTATCAGAGTAGATGATCGAAGGTGTCGTGATGATAATGGTTGAGAATGCTGGGCGACGCGATTGCATTCTCGAAACGCCATGAGCCAGGTCAATTTAGGAATTTGGAGCAAACTGATAAAGATGGTGTCCGTCCTTCTCGGAGGGGCACTGTTGGCCGGGGTTTTTATTTGGTATCTTCCGCTCATTCAGCAAAACCAGCGCCTGCGGCAGCAGATCCTCCATCTGGACGAGCAAATCCAGCAGGAAAAAGTGATGGGCCGGCAATTGCTAGCTTCCAAAAACGCCCTGCAAAAGGATCCCAAAACGGTGGAGCGTTTAGCCCGGCAGAACTTGGGGCAATGCAAAAGCAACGAGACCATGTTTCGGTTTGAGCCGCCGGCCACCCCTGCGCCGGGCAATCCCTGACTTGCCCCTTCAGGCTTTCCGCAGGATCAAAGGATTGCGAAACGGCCTTTTTTCCGTTAAGCTCTTCCCGGTGAACACGCTGTTTTTCCAGGGAGATACCTGGTTCCAGCCTTATTTCTTATGAAGTCGATTTGGCAATTCTTTTGGGGGCTGCTCTTGGGCGGCCTGGCAACCGGGCAAGTGGCGGCGCAGCCGATGATTCAAAATCTCGATAGCATGCGCCCCTCCACCTTGGTCAATGCGTGCAGCAATTTGCGCATTATCAGCCAATCCGCCGACAAAACCGAAACGGTTTTCTCGATGGACTACGCCTATAACGGCCAAGGCGGGGCTTCGGCCAAGTTGTTGCCCGTCATGGAAAAAAAGGGCCAAACCGGCATCACCCATTGGTTTGGCTCGGACCCGGTATCCGTCGCCACCGGCAAGGGAATCATTTCCTTTAAAGTGAAGTTCTTCAACGACGAGGAAGGGGTCCCGGCGGAGTTCACGACCGATCGGATTCGCATCTATTTCTTGAACGCGGGTGGCCGCACGGTGATCGGCAATAGCTTTTTCCTAAAAACGGTGAATTGGGGCAGCCCGGGAGCCAAGCCGGCTAGCGCCAATGCCGCCCCGAATCCGGCGGACCCGGAAACCCAAGCTCGCTTGAAGGCCGAGGAACAAAATTCCCAAAAACTTGAAGCCCAGAAGCGGCTGATCGAGGAGCGCAATATCGCCAAGGAGAAAGAGCGCAAAGCGGCTTTGCTCCAAGCGGAAGCGGAGGAAAAAGCGCGCCGCGAGGCCGAAGCCAAGGCCAAAATTGAAGCCGAAGAGCGGGAACAAAAACGATTGCAGGCCGAACAAGAATTAAAGCGCCTGGCCGAAGAACAACGGTTGGCGCAAGTCAAGGCCCAGGCGGAATTGGAGGCCAATGAGAAGGCGCGCAAAGAAGCGGAATTGAAGCAAGAGCAGGCCCGCCTCCAAGCCGAAGCCGAAGCTAAACGGGTGGCGGAAGCCAAGCGAGTAGCCGAAGCGCAAGCCAAGGCCCAAGCCGCCGCTTTGGAGGAGGCGCGTAAAAAGGCCGAGGCCGAAGCGCAAGCGGAAGCCCGGCGCAAGGCCGAGGAAGAATTGAAACGCATCGCCGAAGAGCAGCGAGTGGCCCAGGAAAAGGCGAAAGCGGAATTGGAGGCCAAGGAAAAAGCCCGCCAAGAGGCGGAATTGAAACAAGAGGAAGCCCGCCTCCAAGCGGAAGCCGAAGCCAAACGTGTGGCGGAAGCAAAGCGGATTGCCGAGGAGCAAGCCAAAGCCCAGGCCGCCGCCCTGGAAGAAGCGCGCCTCAAAGCGGAGGCCGCCGAGAAAGCCCGCAAAGCCGCCGAGGCCAAAGCCAAGGAAGAAGCGGATGCGCGCGAGCAAGCCCGGCTAAAGGCGGAAAAGGAAGCCCAAAGATTGGCCGCCGAACAGAAATTTGCCGAAGAAAAAGCCCGCCAGGAAGCCGCCGCGCGCGAAGCCGCTAAAGCTAAAGCGGTGGCTCAAGCCAAACGGATGGCGGAAGAAAAAAACAAAGCTGCCACTCCCGTCCCCAGTGCTGTGGTGACCGCTTCCGCCACGACCGGGCCGTTGAAAACCAAAATCACCAACGTCGATGTGGTCAACCGCAGTTTGGACCGCACCAAGATGACCATTGGCATCGAATTCGACTACCAAGACAGCTTGGACAAGCCCCAGATGGGCATTGATGTGGCTCGCACCGGAGAACCCGAGGCCACCCAGTATTTCGAATCGGCACCCATGGATATTGGAAAGTCCAAACGCAACTTTGTGCTCGTGCCCATCACCTTCAACCCGCCCACCTCCCTAGCCCCGGCTTTGGCGAATTATTCCACCGACAAGCTGCTGATTTATATGCAGGAAAAAGCGCGCAAAATCGACCTGTTCTCCGCCAGCATTTTGCTGATGTGGCGGGCGCCCGGCGCCTTGGCGGCGGCCGCGGCGGCGGTCCCCGCGCCAACGGCAGCGACGATGGCAACGGCGGACCAGATCGAGTTTGACGAAATCAAGCAGAGCGATTTGTACTCCGGCTACGCCACGGTCCGGTATCGTTTGGGCACGGGCCCGGGCCGGTTGCGGCTCAAAATTTTCGAAGCCGCCAAGCCGGGCAGCACCAACTATTTCAAATCCCCGCTCATCGAAGTGCCGGCCGGCCGCAACGCCCAATTGCTGGAGTTCAGCGCGCGGGCCGACGCGCCGAGCCCCTCGGATACCCTCAACGCGGACACCGTGGAGGTCGAGTTGATCGACGCCAATGGGCAAGTGGCGGCGCGCATTTCCAAGCCCGCCACGATGAGTTTTGCGCGGCCCAAATAGGCAACCGATTCCAGGCCGGCCTCCCGCTGCGCGGCCTTTCTCTTTATGGCTAAAAAACCAACCTTCATTCACCCCGGCTTTTTGTTGTCGAGCAAGCCCGCCCAGCGGCTGTACCATGAATACGCCGCCGATTTGCCCATCGTCGATTTTCATTCCCATTTGCCGCCCGCGCAAATCGCGCGGGATCACCGCTTCGCCAACTTGGCGGAAATCTGGCTGCACGGGGACCACTACAAATGGCGCGCCATGCGCAGCAACGGCGTGGCCGAAAAATACTGCACGGGCAACGCCAGCGACTGGGCCAAGTTCGAAAAATGGGCGGAAACGGTCACGCGCTGCCCGCTCAATCCGCTTTACCACTGGACGCATCTCGAATTGAACCGGCCTTTTGGCATTAACGACCGGCTTTTGAACCCCGACACCGCCAAGGGCATTTGGGACCGCTGCAACGCGCTGCTGGCCAAGCCTGAGTTCTCCTGCCGGGGCATCCTGCGGCAAATGAAGGTGGCTTTGGTCTGCACCACGGACGATCCGGCGGACACCTTGGAGCATCACCAGGCCATCGCCGAGGATCGGAAATTCGACATTCAAGTGCTTCCCACGTGGCGCCCGGATAAGGCGTTAAACGTGGATCAACCCGTTGCGTTTAATGCTTATTTAACTGCCTTGGGGCAGGCGGCTGGGGTCGATATCAAGAATTACGAAAGCCTGTTGCTGGCTTTGCGGCGGCGGCAGGAGGTGTTTCATCGCTGGGGCTGCCGATTGTCCGATCACGGCTTGGACCAGTTTTACGCCGAGGATTGCCCGGAGAGCGACTCCCAGCGCATCTTCGCCCGGGCCCGCTCCGGCAAGCCGGTTTCGCCCGAAGACACCGCGCGCTTTAAATCGGCGCTGCTTTACGAGCTGGCGGTGATGGATTGTGACCGGGGCTGGACCCAGCAGTTCCACCTCGGCCCGCTGCGTAATAATAATTCGCGCTGTTTCAAAGCGCTCGGGCCGGACACGGGGTTTGATTCCATCGGGGATACGAATTACGCCGTCTCCATGTCGCGTTTTCTGGATCGCATGGATCGCGCCGGGAAATTGGCCAAGACGATTCTCTACAACATCAACCCGCGCGACAACGAAATGGTCGCCACCATGTTGGGTAATTTCCAGGATGGCAGCATCGCGGGCAAAATCCAGATGGGCAGCGCCTGGTGGTTCCTGGATCAAAAAGACGGCATGGAAAAGCAGTTGCTCTGCCTGGGCAACCTGGGGCTGCTGAGCCGTTTCGTGGGCATGGTCACCGATAGCCGCTCATTTCTTTCTTACACGCGCCACGAATATTTCCGCCGCATCCTGTGCAATCTGCTGGGCGAACAAATGCAGCAAGGCTTGTTGCCGATGGATTTCGACTTCATCGGCAAACTCGTGGCCGACGTCAGTTACCATAACGCCGCCCATTATTTCGGGTTCAAGCTGAAGGCGGGGTGAGCCGAGTTCAACGCGGCAAAACGAATGGGCCATAGCCCCGGCGGATCAACGCGACTTTGCGGCGCTCAATATCCACCAGGCAAGTTTGGTTATCGCCATACTGGACTAACAACATTTCTTGAGGCAACTGGATAACGCGACAGGGAGGCCAGCCGCCGAAGAGGGTGCCGAAGGCTAGACGAAAGCTGGCCTCTTTATTCACGCCCCAAAAACCGATGTCGGGCCAGTTGCACCACCCATAATGCCACGGGCTATTGGTGGCGATTCCAATTCTCACCGCAGAACCCCAGCCGTAATATTGCTCGGTATGGAATACGGGTCTCTCCTCCAAATCCGACGCTTTGACTTTCCCGGGAAGCACAACTTTTTCGGGAAGATCAGAGTAACGTGGCTTGGCAGCCAAATCCAATAGATTGGTCGCCAGGTTGGGCTCCCGCACATACAAGAAATCATATTTATTCGTCGACCCCAATTCATACACCATAGCGTCGCTGGCTTGGTTGGCTTGCGCACAGTAGACATGGCCGTTGGTGGAGGAAATATAATAGAATGCCAGGGATGGGGGGATGGGCATCTCACCCGGCGGCACCACTTGGAAACGGGTATAGAGCGAGGTGCCACTCAGCAGCCAAAAGCCGCCAAACAGCAGGCCGTAGGACGCGGTTTGAACGAGCAACGAGCCTTTGAGGCTTCGCCCCAGCCAGCCCGGGGTGCCGCGAAAACACCACGCCACGAAAGGCGATTCGATCAACAACGTCAGGGCGTAAGTGATCAGGGCCAATATCCAAAAGACTTGATAGCCATTATTGATCGTCACCGAATCCTTCTCGTACCAGCCGGATAATAATAGGTAGCCAATCCACGCCGAGACGTAGTTGGCCAGGATCATTCGAGACGAGCATCGTTGAAAGGGAAGTGCAAAAAAACGCTTCAGCAAATAAGCCTCAAATAGGCCGATTGCCACGTTTCCCAATAACAAGTGAAACGCCGTGGCCCATAATAGCGGCGTTCCTGAATTCGCCTGGGCAATGGTGGGGAACAGGGCCAATAGGATGACCGCCACTCCCAGCGGGCGAATGATGCTAATTCCCCGCGATAACTCCGATCCCGCCCCTAAGAGCGGTGGGTGGGGTGGAGGGGCTTGTTCGCAAGTTGAAACTGCAGTTCCCCAGAATTCCGCCCAGAGGTTTGAAACCTTGCCCATATAAAATATTGATTCCCGTTGCCGTTTCCGGTCCCCGCAAGCCAATGAATGAACGTCTACCCCGTATTGCAAAGCATATGTTATGCCGCGGAGCCGCAGCGAGATGAAGGGTGGGAGGCGCGCGAGTTCTGCGTTAGCCCTGGTTTCCAGGCCCACCGATCCGAGCCATTACCCTCAAAGAGCCTGCGCCACCGCCGCCATGAAAGCCGCGATTTTTCCGGGATCTTTGCGGCCAGGGGCGGATTCCACGCCGCTGGAAACGTCCACCGCGTAAGGTTGCGTTTGGCGGATGGCTTCCGCCACGTTCTCCGGCGTGAGGCCGCCGGCGAGGATGATTGGTTTGCCGAGGCTTTTGGCTTCGGCGGCCAAGCTCCAATCGAACCGTTCGCCCGTGCCGCCAGGCTGGCCGGCTACGTAGGCGTCCAGCAGCCACGCGGAAGTGTCGTACGCGGGCAGTTGCCGCAAAATAGAGCGGTCCCGCACCCGGAAGGCTTTATAGGTTGGCAGGGCAAGGGCGCGGCAGTAATCCGGGGTTTCCGCGCCGTGGAATTGGAGGGTGTCCAGGTGGCAAGCCGCGGCGATTTGCTGGACCGTTTCGGCGGGGGCGTCCACGAACAGCCCGACCCGCGCGACAAACGGGGGCAGTTGGTGGATGATTTCCGCGGCCAGCGGGGGCACAATATAACGCGGGCTGCGTTCGTAAAACACGAACCCCAAGGCATCCGCCCCGGCGGCGATGGCCGCCAAAGCGTCTTCGAGCCGGGTAATCCCGCAGATTTTTACGCGCGTGCGCACTCGCCAGGACTTTAACCTTGCCGCCGTGGCATGGCACGCCAATTTTATGCGAATGCTGTGATCGGGCATTGACGGGTAAAGTAAAGCGAAGGCCGGGTTGCGATCGAGGAAAATCCCTAGCCGGGAATTCCGGGGGGTGCGAAAGCCGGAAATTCTCAGGGTAATTCCGGCCCGGGAGTAGCGGTAATTCGCGTTCAAAGCTCAGTATTAGTTGGTTAATGCCAAGGGCTTTCAAAAAGTGGCGGACGCACCTTTCCCCTTGCCTGGCCCAACCCGGAATAACTATACTTTCAAACTGAGGCGAGAGGGGAACCCATTCGCCATAGTGGAAGGTTAAGTGCAGTATTATGCCGACATACGAATACGTTTGCGAAAAGTGTGGTCATGAGTTTGAGTTGTTCCAATCCATGGCGGCGGATCCTTTGCGGACTTGCACCAAGGAAAAGTGCGGCCAGAAGCGCTGGGGCAAAGGCAAAGTCAGCCGCAAAATTGGAGTTGGGGCGGGGTTGATTTTCAAAGGCAGCGGTTTTTACATCACCGATTATCGGAGCGAAAGCTATAAAGCCGCCGCGAAGAAGGATTCCACCCCGGCGGCCGCGCCCAGCGCTCCCGCCGCCCCAGCCAAGACAGAGTCGAAAGCGCCCGCCAAAAAAAAGGAATGAGGTATGAGCCAAAGAGCCGCTAACCGGCCGATCGGGTCCGGAGGGAAATGGAAATTAATTTTAGGCATCATCATTGGCCTAATTGGGGTGCTGATCGTGGCGGCCATCGTGGTGGCGGGGCTCTTGTATAACAGTTTGACGGTCGTTCGCTCGCCGGAAAGTTACGGGGCGTGCGCCTTTCTGGACGCGAAGTCCGCGGCGGACAAGTTGCGCTTGCTGGAAAAGGACAAGCAAATCAGCGGCAAAGGTTTCGTGGGCCTGAACGAAGGGGAGATCAATAGTTTGCTGCAATGGGTGTTCTTGGGCGGGAAAGCAAAACCATTGTCGTCGTTCGCGGATCCTCCCGACGCATTGCGGCAATGGCTGGCAAGTAACAAACCGAAAATAGCCAGCGATTGCCAGTTGACGGCGGTGCGGGTGAAGCTCCCGCCTGAAGGCCAGCCCACCATCGAATGGCATTGCTGGATTAATAAAACCTTCCGGGGCCGCACGCGGCTCATTCAATGGGACCGCCAAGTGCGGTTGAACCATACCCCCGCGGGCTGGGGTTTCATCACTGAAAGCATGCGGGTAGGGGACCGCGAGATCCCTCCGCAGTATTGGGAAATGGTGCGGCAACAATTGGGCGATGCCGAACAAGATTTGCAGTTGTTGTATCAATGGTTTCAAAAAATGCCGGCGGTGGCTCATCGTTTGAATAAATCCACGCAACTTTCCGAAGTGGTGTTTTATAATTACGAAGAACCGATGGCCCTTAACGCCGTAAAATGAACTGGCTCGGCTCATTAATATTAGTTTGGTTGTGCGCCCAAGCCGTGGCGGCGGAGCCTTCGTATGCGCCCGTGCAAGGACGCAGTTCCAGCGGCCAATTTTTAGTGCTGGGCCCGCCGGTAAACGGCACCGCAAACGCGGCCGCCTCCTCGGGCAAAATCAGCCTCAATGGCGTGAGTGTGGATGCCAAAATCATTGTGCAGGACAATGCCCCGGCGCCGGTGGGCAAAATCCGGCTCGATCCTTCATTGCTGGCGGTTTCTTCGGAGCGCATTAAACAGGCTATCCTCCAAGAACTGGCGGTTTCCGATCAATGGAAAGGACAGATCACTTTAGCCAGCCAATTTATGCTCGGGGCGGCGAATCGGCCGGTGGATATTCGTTCTTATTACGGGCCGCTGATGGGCCGCCTGGCGACGCCCAAGCAGGGAAAGACGGGGGAGTGGCGGTTTCGGGTGGATTTTCCTGATCAAATCGAAACTAACAAATTTATCCGCGCCATCACCGGCGTAATCCTGCTCGAAATGGCCAATCGCGAAGCCGGGGAACGCTTGGCGGAAGTGCCGCTTTGGCTGGCGGAAGGCATGACCAGCCAGATTTTGGCGGCCGCCAACGAGGATTTGATTCTGAAGCCCTTCGTGCAGTCAGTGCGGGTGCAAGATCGCCGGGATGTTTTGGAAGGGGCGCGGTATTGGCTGCAAAACCACAAGGCCTATACCTTTAGCGAATTGGGCATGCCCGCGCCGGAAATGCTGGAGGGTGAAAGTTTTGTTAATTACCGGGTGTGTTCGCATTTGCTGGTGGCGGAGTTGTTACGCTTGCCGGGCGGGCCGGAACGGATGCGGTATTTTCTGCGGTTATTGCCGCGTTACCTCAATTGGCAGCTGGCGTTTTTAGAGGCTTACAAACCCTTTTTCACCAGCCTGCTGGAGACCGAAAAATGGTGGGCTCTGCGCCAAGCCCAGCTGGAAGGGCGCGAACTGTGGTTTGGCTGGTCCAAACCGGCCCTGTGGAATCGCTGGGACGAAATCCTCAGCGTGAGCGTTCTCGTCAGCGATGCCAGTAACCGCTTGCCCGCCGGGCAATGGATTTCGTTGCAGCGCGCGCTGGAGCTTTATGATTTTCCGGTGCAGAAAGATTTGATCAACGATCGTTTGCGGCAGTTGAGCTTTTTACGCGCGCAAGGTTCGCCCAAAACTCAGCCGCTGATCGACGCTTATATCCAAACCCTGCAGGAATATGTGAAGCGCCGCCAGGAAGCGGGCTGGGAACCGGCGATCAAGGGCACCGCCACTCCGCGGCCGCAAATGCTCATTGACGCCACCACGAAAAAACTCGACGCGCTGGATAAGCGCCGGCAAGGGTTGCGGGACGAGTTCTTGCCCCGGCCCGTGGATAAAATCCCCACCCAATCCGAGCCGGCCAAAAACGAGCTGCGGGCCATTGGGCGTTAGCGGGAAAATTTCTTCGCTCGCTTTAAGATTCTCAAAACCCTGCCGGTGGAGTATGGGTAAGCCATGTCGAAGTGGACTTGCTTATTTCTCATGTGCTGGGCTGCCCTTTGGCCCGCGGAAGCCAAAGCGGCTAAGGAACCCCAAGGCCCGGCGGTGGAATTCGACCGGCTGGCGGCGGATTACCTCCAGGGTTATCTGGCTTGGCGGCCCCAGACGGGGGTAGCCCTGGGTTTCCACGAATATGACGGCTTAGCCCCGAACTTTTCAGCCAATTCCATCGTTGGCGAATATAACCGGCTCAAAGATTTCGACCAACGCCTGGCGAAAATCCCCTCGCGCAAATTGGATTCCGTGCGGCAGCATGATTTGCGCTTGCTGCAAGGGGCCATCCGGCGGGAGTTGTTTACTTTTGAGGACCAGCGGGCGTTTGTGCAAAATCCCATGGTCTACGCGGGGGCGCTGGATATTTCCATTTATCTCAAACGAGATTTTGCACCCTTTGAACAGCGGGTGCGCTCCATGGTGGCCATCCTGAGTCACGCGCCCGATATTTTCGCGGCGGCCCGGGCCAATTTGGAGGAGTCGCTGCCCAAACCGCACGTGGAAACCGCGATTGAGATTGCCAATGGCGCGGCCGATTTTCTAGCCCAGGACTTTGCGGCGGGCATCAAAACCCTGGATAACGCGGATGTGGCGGCGGCGGCGAACTTGGTCGGTGCCCGGGCCGTGGCGGAGTTGCGCCAATTTGCCGAGTATTTGAAAAAGCACAAATTGCCGCTGGCGCACGAGAATTATGCCTTGGGGCTGGCGAAATACCGGAAACTGCTGCTCTGCGGCGAGATGATCGACCAGCCGGTGGGGGAATTGCTGGAATTGGGCGAACTGGAATTGCGCCGCGAGCAAGCCCGGTTCTTCGAGGCCGCGGCCCAGATTGATCCCACCCGGGCGCCCATCGACGTGTTTAAGGCCATCCTCAAAGACCACCCCACGGAAAACAGCCTCATCCCCGACACGAAGAAAAACTTGGAAGGAATCCGGCAGTTTATGGTGGATCGCCGACTGCTGACTCTCCCTTCGGAAGTCCGGGCCCAAGTGGCGGAAACGCCGCAGTTTTTGCGCGCCACCAGTTTTGCCTCCATGGATACTCCCGGCCCGTTCGAGACCAAGGCCACCGAGGCGTTTTACTACGTGACCCCCGTGGAAAAGGATTGGCCGGCCGCGCAAAAAGAAGAGTGGCTGACGGCCTTTAATTATTACACCACGGACATCGTTTCCATTCATGAAGCTTATCCCGGCCATTACGTCCAGTTCCTCTGTTTAAACGCTTCCCCGGCCACGCGGCTGGAAAAGATTTTTACCAGCTACGCTTTTGTCGAAGGCTGGGCCCATTACGCCGAGCAAATGATGATCGAGGAAGGTTTTGGCGCGGGTACCAATAGCCAGCCGGACCGGGTGCGCCAGGCCAAGTACCGGCTGGCACAGTCGGACGAAGCCCTCTTGCGGTTATGCCGCTACTGCGTCTCCATTCGTATGCATTGCTTTGGCATGAAGGTAGATCAAGCCACCCAATATTTTCAGGAAAACTGCTACTACGAGGCGAAACCTTCGCGGGCCGAAGCTACGCGGGGGGCGTTTGATCCCGAATATTTATATTACACTTTGGGCAAACTATCCTTGCTTAAGCTCCGCGAAGATTGGCGGCGCCAGCAAGGCAAAGCCTACAGTTTGCGCGCGTTTCACGATGAAGTCCTGCGCCACGGCGCGCCCCCCATCCGGCTTTTGCGTGAAATCATGCTTAAGAAACGCAAAACTTGGGACGATGTATTACCTGTCAGTGGGGATAAATAAATGGGTGTGAACTTAACGGGGGGAGTGGATTATGCGGGAGAACGAGTGATTGTATTTGGGGGAAATCGTTCGTAAAAACTTGGCATGAGAAATGAAAAAGCAACCCGCATGCCACTTTCCGCTTGAGCTGGCCTCCTCAAAAGCGTAGATTGTAGACAGAAATGGCACAGGGTTTATATCTTTCGCAAAAGATGATGCTGTCGCAGGTGCTCGCACCGCAACTGCAGCAGTCTCTGGCGTTGCTCCAAGCTCCAACTCTTGAGCTTAAGGCTATGGTAGAGCAAGAGTTGCAGCAAAATCCTATTCTGGAGGAAGTGGCCGTTGAGCCGTCGGCCGAAGCCAAAGAATCCGGTAGCGAAGAGGCTCCAGCGGATAATTTCGATCCCGCTGAACCCCCGGCGGATGTCCTCTATGATCCCGCCAAAGAGAAGCCTTCCTCCGAACCGGTAGACGATTTCCAGGCTGAGTTTGAGCGTTTGACCCAAATGGATCAGGATTGGCGGGAGCACTTCTCCCAAGCCAATATTCCGTTGCGTCAAAACGACGATGAAGAAGAGAAACGGCGGTTTTTGTTCGATTCGCTGACCACCTCCTCGTCTTTGCAGGAGATTCTGATCGAGCAGATGCGGCAATCCGAACTGGTTGAGAGTCAACGGGGGATCGCCGAAATGATCATCGGCAACATTGACGATAACGGCTATCTCAAGGCCACCGTCAGCGAACTTTCCTTCTCCACCAATATATCCGCGGAAGAAATCGAGTCGGTGCTGAAGGTGATCCAGACCTTTGATCCCGCAGGGATTGCCGCGCGCGATCTTAAGGAGTGCCTCTTGCTTCAGTTGGAACGCCAAGGCCGCAAGGATTGCCTCGAATACATAATCGTCAAAGATCATTTGGAATCGCTGGGCCGCCGCCGGTTGCCGGAAATTGCTCGTGCGCTGGAGCTTACCGTTCAAGAAATCCAAGACGCCGCCGCCAATATCGGCCACTTGGAGCCGTATCCCGGCCGCCAATACCAGCCGGAACCGCCCCAGTACGTGGTGCCGGAAATCTTCGTGCAGAAGGCGGGTGACGAGTACGTGGTCACCTCGAACAACGACTACATACCGCACTTGCGCATCAGCAATGCCTACAAAGACATCATGTCGCAGGCGACCAGCGCGGCCGAAGTGCGCGAGTACATCCGGGAAAAAATCCGGGCGGGCAAGTTTTTGATCAAGAGTCTCCATCAACGGCAGGAAACCATCCTGAATATCGCCAAGGAGATCGTGAAGCGGCAGCGCGACTTCATGGAATTCGGCATCACGCACTTGAAACCCATGACCATGCTCCAAGTAGCTGAGGTTGTGGGGGTTCACGAAACCACCGTGAGCCGCGCCGTGTCCGCCAAATACATGCAAACACCGCAAGGCGTGTTTGAAATGAAGTTTTTCTTCACCTCGGGCATCAAAACGGCGGATGGCACCGGGATGTCCAACACCAGCATCAAGGACTTGGTGGCCGACATGATCAAAAAGGAAGATACCTCCCGGCCGCTCTCCGACGATCAAATCGTTAAGATGCTCATGGAGAAGGATATCAAGATCGCCCGCCGCACCGTCGCCAAGTACCGTTCCGAGCTGAACATCCTGCCTTCGACCTTGCGTAAAGTTTACTAGCCGGGGTAGTTAGCTTATCCTGCCTCCATGACTGAACCGGCAAAACCGCTCGTTTGGGTTACGGGCGCCCACGGACTCGTCGGCTACAACTTGCTGCAAATCGCCAGCACACCGCTTTTTCCATTTCAAGCCCTGGGCCTGACGCGCAAACAAATCGATCTGACCGATCACGCCGCCGTTCGCCAGCTATACCGCGCCGCCGCGCCCCAAGCGATCATTCACTGCGCCGCCATCAGCAAAAGCGCCGAATGCGAAGCCCAGCCGGACCGCGCCCGGCGCATCAACACGGAACTCCCGGCGTTTCTCGCTGACTTGGCGCGGGACATTCCCTTCGTTTTTATCTCCAGCGATCTCGTGTACGACGGCAAAGGCGAGGATTACGATGAGTCAACGCCGCCGAATCCAGTGAGCGTTTACGGCGAAACCAAGCTCGCGGCGGAACAGCGCATTTTACCCAACCCGCGCCACCTCGTGATTCGCACCTCGCTCAACGGAGGCAAATCGCCCACCGGCGATCGCGGTTTTAACCAGCAAATGCGCCTGGATTGGCAGGCGGGGAAGACGCTGACCTTTTTCACGGACGAATATCGCTGTCCCATCGCGGTGACTTTGACCGCGCGGGCATTGTGGGAACTGGTGGCCCAAGCTTGCGGGATTGCCTGGCCGGTTAATGGTTCAAACGCGTCGCCAGCCGGCCAACAATCTCCCAACCAACCGCCCGGCGGCCTTTATCTCCTGGCGGGCCGCCAGTATATGTCGCGCTGGGAAATTGCCAAATGCGTGGCCGCCCGCTGTCGCGAATTGAATCCCAAGTTCGTGGCCGAGTCGCTGGCCCAATACCATGGCCCGCCGCGCCCGGCCCGCTTGCGGCTCAACTGCGCCAAAGTCCAAGCCCGGCTGTCTTTCCCCTTGTTGGGCCTAAAAGAATGGCTGGAGGCGAATCCTCACGAATCCTTTTAAGTACTGAAATTAATTACCAATTCCGGTTGATTTCTCGCGATTCTTCCCCGGAAAATTCTCGACAGCGGCAGTAGGTTTGCTGATAAATAAGGCATTGCTCATGAACGGATCCCATTTTGAACGCGATACCGGTTTTGCCTTATGGCAAGGCACGAAGAATTCCCCGGAATATTACTTAACGGTCGCTTTTGAGCAGCCCGCCGATGCGGCGACCAGTTGCCGCCAAGCCTATCGCCGGATTGCCTCGATTCTAGAGCAAGAAGGACTAGCTGTAGTCCAAGAACGCATTTTTGGGAGCCTCAGCCACCATCCAGTGGCCATGAGCAGCCGAGCGCAGGCTTTGGGCAGTGAACATCCCCTGGCTAATCAGCCCGTCACCTATATTCAAGGTCATCCTATGTGGGGCGAGGGCATCGCGGGGATTCAAATCCACGCCATCAAAGCGCGGCAGCCTGCGGAGTCCGTGGTGCCGGTCACGAGCCGGGGTCAGGTCGTGGGACGCGTCTGGCGGCGGCATGATTCTAATGTTTTCTGGTTTCAAAATGTTCACGGCATGAAGCCGGGCGTGGAGCCATCCGTCCAATCCGAAGTGATGTTTTTAAAGGCGGAATCCCTGCTCTGTGAACTGGGGCTGGATTATTCCGCGGTGGTGCGCACGTGGATCTACATGGCCGATATTTTGAGCTGGTACGATGGCTTTAACGAGGTGCGCAACCGCCTCTACGGCCAATGGGGGCTAATGCCCCAGCCTGGCAGTCAGGCTCCGTTGCGCCTGCCCGCTAGCACGGGGATTCGCGGGGATAACCCGTTCGACGCCGCGTGCGTCATGGATTTCCTGGCTATTGGGGCTAATGGTTCCTCGGCCCCCGCCATCAAGCAATTGACCAATCCCCGGCAAAAAGACGCCTTCGGCTATCAAAAAGCGTTTTCGCGCGGGGCCTGGGTGCAAGGCGATGGCATTTCCCACGTGCAAATTTCCGGCACGGCGGCGATTGATGAAAAGGGAGAAAGCTTGTTCCCCGGCAACGCCCGCCAGCAGATCCAGCACACGCTGGAAGTGGTGGCCGCCCTCATCGCCCCCTGCGGGGCCAAACTCACCGATATCAGTGGCGCGACCTTTTTCCTCAAATCCGCCGGGGACACGGAAGTTTGCCGCCAAGTGCTGCAAGCGAACGGCCTGGCGCAGATTCCCGCCGTCTGGGTGCAAGGCGATGTGTGCCGTGGCGAGCTGTTATTCGAGATGGATGCCATCGCTCTGGGCCCTTTTGCCTGAAAGAGTTGTAAAATTTCGCGAATTCCGCCTGCGATTCAGGCTTGCGGTTTTTCTCCGGCTTTCCCCTAATGGCGGCCTGTGAATTTTTGGGTTTATTTTGGTGTGGCGGTCGGCGCGTATTTGCTGGGCTCGATTCCCACCGGCTTTTTGGCCGGCAAAGCGCGCGGGATCGACATTCGGCAAATGGGCAGCGGCAATATTGGCGCGACCAATGCGTTTCGCATTTTGGGCAAAACCACCGGCATACTGGTGTTGTTGGGCGATGCGATGAAAGGCTTTTTGGCTTGCTGGTTCCTGCCAACGCTATCGGTCTCCTTATTTGCGGCGGGCAGCGCCCCCGCGAAGGAAAGTTTGGACTCCTTAGCGGTCCTGGCCGGTTTATTCGCCATCTTGGGGCACATTTTTACCCTCTGGTTAAAATTCAAAGGCGGCAAAGGCATTGCCACGACCGCCGGGGTGCTGGCGGCCTTGGCCCCACTCGCTTGCGTGATCACGGTGGGGTTGTGGGTGATCGTGTGCGCCCTTTCCCACTATGTTTCCGTAGCTTCGATGGTCGCGGCGATCGGTTTGCCGATTATCATTTGGCTGACGGGCGGGAGCCATTATTTGCTGTTCCTCGTGTGCGCGGTGAGCGCGCTGGCTTTGTACAAGCACAAGGCCAACTTTAACCGGCTGCGGCAAGGCACGGAAAACCGTTTTTACTGGAGCAAAAAATCCGCCAAAGATAAACCATGAAAATCACCGTATTAGGCGCGGGGGCCTGGGGTTCGGCCCTGGCCCGGCATCTCCAATTGGCCGGGCATGAGACTATCCTGTGGAGCAGTTTTCCTGAGCAATTGGAACTGATTCGTGCCACCGGCCACAACGAGCCTTGCCTGCCGGGCATTGCGATGCCCCCGGATATCCGGCTCGAAGGCGACGTGCAAGCCGCCTTGCGCGGCAGCGAATTGGTGGTGGTGGCGGTGCCCTCCAATCCTTTCCGCCAAGCCACGACCTGCTTGCGCGAGTTCGCGGGCATTGTGGTCAGCGTTACCAAAGGCATCGAGTACGATTCCGGGCTGACGATGTCGAGCATCCTGGAGCAGAACGCGCCGCACGCGCAAATCGCCGCGTTGTCGGGGCCCACGCTCGCGCTGGAAGTGGCGCGCGGGGTGCCCACCGCGATTGTCGCCGCCAGCCGCCAAGCCGAAGTGGCCCAAAAGGTGCAAGCCCTGTTTCATCGCAACACGTTCCGGGTGTATACCAGCCAAGATCTCACTGGCGTTGAGTTGGGGGGCGCCTTAAAAAACGTGGTCGCCATCGCCGCTGGGGTCTGCGACGGCATGGGGTGGGGGGATAACACCAAGGCCGCGTTGATCACCCGCGCGATTGTCGAGATGCGCCGCTTGGGCGTGGCCTGCGGCGCGAGTCCGGAAACTTTCAGCGGGTTGAGCGGGCTGGGCGATTTGACGGTGACCTGTTTTTCCCGCCTGAGCCGCAACCGGGGTTTGGGGGAGCGTTTGGGGAAGGGCGAAAAACCTGCGGACATTCTCAAAAGCATGACCGCAGTGGCCGAGGGCTATCCGACGGCGCGTTCGGCGGTGCAATTGGCCCGCAAACTCAATGTTGTCACGCCCATCATGAGTGAAGTGTATGCGGTCTTGTACGAAGGCAAGGAGATTGCCCAGGCGATGCGCGACCTCTACGCCCGCGAGTCCAAGCCGGAAGAAGAACGCGGCCTCTCGCAGTGCTAAGCCCAGGCGAAGCCGGAGGCGCGGCCGTTTGCTGGAAAACCACTGTATCCATCGCGGGGGGGACGAAAACCCGGGCGAAATCACCAACTGGCCAAGCCGGCGTCGATATACTGGCCGCCAATCGTCTGGTGGCAGTGGATGGCGATGGTGTTGGTGCCCACTTTCAGGGTCGCGGCGGCTTCGGGCGTGAGGGCGAAATCTTCATAATCAATGGTGAAGTTTTTGACCCGGCACGCCTCCACGCCGTTAAGGTAAACCTCGACCGTTTCGTCGTGGTGCATCCATAAGACTGGCGGATGCTCCGGGGGAGCGGCCAAAGTGAACTCCCGCACGAGCCAGATGTCCGAAGTGTCCCACACCGTATGCACGAGCGCTCCCGGGGTGTTAACGGTGCCAAAGCCACTCAACCCGGTGTTCCAGGCGGAAAGATCGGAGCCGGGCAATTGCCAGCCTGCGGCCGGAGGGGTGGTGGTATAACGCCAGGTGCTGGGGGCTTGCTGGGCGGTGGGCAGCAAGAACGAATTCATGCTCCAGGTCCATTTGCCTTCGAGGCAATTCCGGGCGTCCCCGGGAGCCAGCTTGCTGCGCGCGCGATCATAAGTGAGCAAGCCATTGCACTCGGTTTCCACATCGGTGATTTGAGTATAAACCGCGGCGCAAAGGTCGCGGCTGGCCTGCAAGTTGCGCACGGCGGCGCAGAGTTGGTAAAACCGGCGCTCCAGCCGCGTGGAGTCGGCCAT
>MTLE01001323.1_pt1 | contig 28617 bp, 25 predicted proteins | sample 1982461 | NCBI WGS metagenome assembly MTLE01 (sample SAMN05712605, study PRJNA340218) | biofilm metagenome | isolation source: sample SPL anode biofilm adapted to -200 mV | place: USA | collected 2012-02-03
TGAAATGAGCTGGTTTGAATTCGGGTTGTTTCTTCCAGACTATCAAAAATATTATTTACACTCAGTGAAGCCTTAAGTTTCTTCTTTAATAGGTATTGAGCTATTCCGACATTAACACTATAGCGATTTTGTATTTCACCTTGAGCTGTAAGTTGATCTGAAATGTAATAACCATCAGTTTGCAACTGAGTGTTGGGTGTGAGTTGGAAAGATAACAGTGCTTTTGCAAGTAAACAGGTCATCTCCTTTTTCTCATCATATCCAATTGTACGACCATCAATCTGATCCCGGTAAATGTCAGACGAGGCACTCATTGACAGCCAATTGATGGGTTTCCAGTTGGTAGAAATCTCAATTCCCCAGGTATTACTATTTCCTGTATTTTGTTTTGTCCAACGAATTTCATCGTTTACTTGGTTGGCAATATCCATAATTCTGTTGCTCTTATGTCTATAATATATTGCCGGGGTAATGCTGAAGTAATTATTTGTGAATGCATAGGATGCTTCTGCTAAATGTATTACTTCAGGGGCCAAATTCGGATTACCCTGTTTAATATAGGTGATATCCGCCCTGTCAATAAAAGGATTAAGGTCTGATGCAATTGGCCGATTTGTACGTTGTTGATAACCTAAACTAAAAATCCCATTTTCAGCTACCTGATATTCAAGGTTTGCTTTGGGATAAATATGAACTTTATTCTTATTCATTTTTCCATTCAAATCAGGACTGTTTATTTCTTCTTTGGTATGTTCGGCTTGCATTCCTATTTCGATTGTAAAAGGGGCGATTGTCTTTTGAAGTGAGGCATATCCTAAATTGATGTAGCGGACAAAATTAAAGTCAGTCGATTTAGATAAATTAGGCATCCAATCTCCATTTGTTAGATTATCTGCTTTGGCCTTATAATCCTCATTTTGAATCCGACTAATGTATCCAATATTAAACGTGTAACCGTTTTGGAACGGATAATACACGTTCGTTGAAAAAAAGTAATTGCTCTTGTCTTGATTTACGTTCAGGTTGTCTTGTGCGATAATTTTTCCAGTAGAGAATTGTTCATTTTCATAATGATTGTTCTCGTCGTACGAAAAATTATTATAATTGAATCGAATATTCAGTTTTCCTTTATTCCAGAATGTATGTAACCATGTTGCTTCTGCGGCATAAGCATCCTGACCTTGATTATTGTAACGGTGACGAATTATTTTGTTTGTAATGTCTCCGACAGAATTTCTTCTGGTGTTATTTATTCCACCATATCTATCATATTGCATGTGTTGCAGTAGTGTGTAAACTGTAAGATAATCTTTGTCTGACAATAAATACCCTACTGTAATGTCTCCGATATGTACTTCCGGATGCGCAGAGGCGTTGTTATCCATCTCTGTCGATCCACTGCTATTGGTGGTTAGTTTATAAAATGATCGTTCCCTGTATTCTCTTCTATAATTATAATTGGTTGTAACCGACCATTTCCCAGGATTAACGGTGGCTTTTATTCCTGCAGTGTATCTTTGGTTACTTCCTCCACCTAAGGTCAGGTTGAGAGATGACGAAGTTTTATATTCAGGAATGCTTGTGTAAGAAAACACTCCGCTTTCTCCATCAGGCAAAAAAGATAGATCCGGTTGAGACAATACAGTTATTTGCGAAAAAAATGAAGCTGGCAATTGGATTAGTATATCTCCGCTTTGTTCTTCTAAAAATCCATAGGGAACACCTCTGATCAGTTGGACACTTTTGCTGGATCCTCTAAAAATTATAGATCCTTCAATATCTGTATTTACAGATGGCAGCTGTCTGATTATGTCGGATGTAGTACCCAAATTGCTGGAAATATTGCTCGACGTATTTAGTTGTTTGATCGTTCCACTGTTTATCGTAGTGAAATATTGTCCCTGAATATTTATATTTTGAATTGTTAGTACCGTATCAGTCGTAAACTGGGCCGAAAGATGGTGTATGGTAATAATAGGCAGAAGAAAAAGATAAGTTGAAAGTTTCATTTAGTATTCCGTTTTTTATTAAACAAAAAAAAGGCCTGTATGTTAACATACAGACCATTTTTTAATACGCTTAGTTTCTAATTACTGAGCAGGAGCAGCTTCAACAGGAGCAGCTTCAGTTGCTACAGCAGCAGAGTCAGCAACAGCAGGAGCTTCTTCTACAGCAGGAGCTACTTCTTCAACAGCTGGTTGTTCAGCTACAGCTTCAGTAGATTCAGCAGATTTGTTACCACATGAAGAGAAAGAAACAGCTGCAACGATAGCAGCGAATGCAAATAACTTTTTCATTTTGTCTTTTAATTAAAACGGTCAATAATATCTTTGTTGTTGTAAAACGATGCAAATGTATATATTAATTTGACTATGTTATACAACATAGGGCACTTTTTTTTTGTTTTTTTTCAAATATTTTTTAATACACTGAATATTAAGCGTTTGCATTAATGTTAAAAATTGCTGTAAAGATATCTTTTGATACTTTTCTTCGGCGTTTTTTCGAATTCGGTTGGATAAAGTTGTATGGATGCAACTTTTTCGTAAGGAGCAACCAGTTTATTAATCTCAACCAGATTCTGCTGCATGATAAGAGGTAAGTCTGTATGCATGATTCCGGTACCATCTACGGTGTCATAATCCGGATAAACAAGGGCAATCAGTTTTCCGTCTCTTTCGATGACAAGACTTTCCATAATGTAAGGCAAATTATTCAGCTTGGCTTCAATTTCTTCAGGGAAAATATTCTGACCGCTGCTGCTAAGTATCATAGTCTTGGAACGCCCTCTTATGTAGATACGCTTTTCTGCATCAATTGTTCCAAGATCGCCTGTCTTTAACCAACCATCCTGGGTAAAAACGGCATTGGTTGCCTCATCATTTTTATAGTATCCTTTCATTACATTTTCTCCCCGTACCTGAATTTCCCCAACCTGATTATAGGGATCCTCCGAGTCAATACGCACATCCATTATTCCGTTTAATACTTTACCACAAGATCCGGGTATAAATGCTTCATTGGAATCGTAACTGATAAGCGGCCCACATTCAGTCATTCCGTATCCGATTGTAAAGGGAAATTTGATTTTATAAAGGAAATCTGTTACCTCCTGATTCATTGCGGCACCTCCTACAATAACCTCTTTGAAGCGTCCTCCCATTGCATCAATCAGTTTCTTTCGTATCTGAGCATATATTCTGTTGTCCAATAAGGGAATATTCAGAGCCAGTTTTACTGTTCGTTTATTTAATTGGGGTAGAATCATCTTCTTGTAAATCTTTTCAAGAATCAGAGGTACTGTCAGAATCAGATTAGGTTTAACCTCTTCGAAAGCAGTAAGCAGGATTTTGGGAGTAGGGGTTTTGCCTAACAAAAATACATGTGCTCCAACAGCCATAGGTACCAGAAAATTAAAGGTACAGCTGTAGGCATGAGCAAGCGGAAGGAAACAGAGTTCACGATCACCTTTAAACATTAAACCAAGTGTTTTGGCATAGGTGACATTTCCAGCCAGATTGTTTCCTGTAAGCATCACTCCCTTGCTGAATCCTGTAGTTCCCGAAGTATAATTTAGTAATACGACTTTTTCATTGTCAAGATCTGCATACTTAATGTGCTCTTTAGAATATCCCTTGGGGTACTTATGTGCCATTTTTGAATCCAAGGTCTTAAGCAGCTTTTGAATACTTTCTCCGTCCCGTTGATGCAGGCAACGAAAATCAGTCAAAGAGAAAACCCCACGTATATTGGCAATCTTTTCTTCTTCCAGCGTATCCCATATACGGTCGCTTGTAAATAGAAATACAGATTCGGAATGATTTATAATGTGATGTACGTCGTTAGGATTAAAGTCTTGCAGAATCGGAACAATGATAGCACCGTAAGTAACTGCCGCCATATAGGTGATACACCAACGGGAATTGTCTTTACCAATAAGAGCTATCTTATCTCCCCTGCGAATCTGACACTCTTCAAATAAGATATGAATGCGGGCTATCTCTGTCGCAACTTCTCCAAAAGAAAATGAGATACCTTTGCTATAATCTGTAAGTGCTGGAAGGTCCCAATTGGCTTTAAAACTATCTTCGTAAATCTTTATAAAATTCTCTTTAATCATAGCACAAAATTGTGAAATTTGCGCAAAAGTATGGACAAAAGTGCAGATATACAACTAAAAAAGAGAGTAACTTGCTCCTTTTGTGTAACTTTGCATCGAAATTTACTATATAAAATGATAGATAATACAGTTTTTGAAAATAAACTTGCAGCATACTATACCTTAGGGTGTAAGCTTAATTTTGCAGAAACCTCAACTATTGGCAAAACACTTGCTGCGCAAGGCATTCGTAAAGTACGTAACGGAGAAAAAGCAGATATCTGCGTCATAAATACATGTTCGGTGACCGAATTGGCGGATAAAAAATGCCGGCAGGCGATCCGTCGTATCAGTAAACAACATCCCGGAGCCTACATGGTAGTAACGGGCTGTTATGCCCAATTAAAACCAGAAGAGGTTGCGTCAATTGAAGGGGTTGATTTGGTTCTTGGAGCCGAACAGAAGTTGGATATAGTGTCTTACCTCAATGACTTTAAAAAGAAAAATGAGGGAGGGGCTATTGTAGCATCCAAGACAAAAGATATCAAAACCTTTTCGCCGTCGTGTTCGGCAGACGACCGGACCAGACATTTCCTTAAGGTTCAGGATGGTTGTGATTATTTCTGTACCTATTGTACGATCCCATTTGCCAGAGGCAGAAGTAGAAACGGATCCATTGCATCCATCGTGAAACAGGCAGAAGAGGTGGCTTCCAAAGGGGGTAAAGAAATAGTGCTTACCGGAGTCAATATTGGAGATTTTGGCCGGACCACCGGTGAAACTTTTCTAGATCTTATCAAGGCGCTTGATGAGGTAGAAGGAATAGTACGTTATCGCATCTCTTCTATTGAGCCAAACCTTATAACAGATGAAGCGATTCACTTTGTGGCTCAATCCAAGCGATTTGCTCCCCACTTCCATATACCGTTGCAAAGTGGAAACGATGAGGTCCTTCGATTAATGAAGCGTAAATATGATACCTCATTGTTTAAGCACAAAGTCTCAAAAATTAAGGAGTTGCTGCCAAATGCCTTTATTGGCGTGGATGTAATAGTTGGTACCCGTGGAGAAACCGACGAATTATTTGAAGATGCACGTGTATTTATTGAAGGGTTGGACATTTCCCAATTACATGTGTTTAGCTATTCAGAGCGTCCAGGTACACAGGCTCTCAAAATTGATCATTCGGTAGATCCCAAAATAAAACATACTCGTAGTCAGCAACTACTTGACCTTTCCGAAAGGAAATTGCATGCCTTTTATGAGGCAAATATTGGTAAGGAACAGGTTGTCTTGTTCGAAGAGGCTAAACATGGGGATGTGATGCATGGATTCACAGCGAATTATATAAAGGTTGAGGCTCCCTATCGGAAAGAGTTGGTCAATGAAACGCGCCGGGTGTTGTTACACGATTTTAACGAAGATAAAACGGCTCTTACGGTAACCATAATTGAGTAAGATGATGAATAATATTCTTTATAGCTTTTTATATGCATGGGCAAAACTTCATGGAGTACTGCCCATGCGTATACTATATATATTAAGTGATTTGTTTTATATTATTATTTACAAACTTGTAGGCTATCGTTTAAAAGTTGTAAGAAAGAATATGAAAAAGTCATTTCCGGATAAATCTGCTGAAGAATTAAAGAAGCTGGAGCAGGAGTTTTACCATCACTTTTGCGATTATGTGGTAGAAACATTAAAACTGTCTCATATTTCGCTTGAAGAGGTACAGCGGCGGGCTTATCTAAGTAATCCGGAGTTGGTCGACGATTTAATGGAGAAAGGGCATACAACGTTTATATTACTGATGGGACACTATGGAAACTGGGAATGGTTTTCAGCATCTTCCAGCCGTTTTAAAAGTGCCAGGGTATACCAGATATACAGACCGCTTACTAATTTAGCATTCGACAGGCTTTTTGTTTATCTGCGTACTCGTTTCGGATCTTTAGGTATAAAGAAGAATGATACGATTCGGGATATAATGAAATTGAAACAAGATAAAACTCCCAGTGTGGTTATTTTCCTTGCCGATCAGACACCCAGTAAAGCAAACCTCCACTATTGGACGAGTTTTTTAAATCAGGACAGTTCCATTCTTACTGGTCCGGAGCGCATCGCGCGTAAATTGAATCTGCCTGTAATCTACTTAGATACTACAAAATTAAAAAGGGGTTACTATAAAGTTGATATGAAATTACTTTGTGAGTCCCCTCGTGAAACTTCAGAGTTCTGGATCACAGAACAGTATGCCCGTTTAATGGAAAAAACTATTTTACGAAATCCAGCGTACTGGTTGTGGACACATAAAAGGTGGAAACATAAAAGACCGGCTGATGTATGAAAAAAGTATCTGTTATTATTCTTAATTGGAACGGAGAGCAGTTATTGAAGCAATTTCTGCCTTCTGTTGTGAAGTATACTCCGGATGATATTGCCGATGTTGTGGTTGCAGACAATGGGTCGACTGATAAGTCCCTCGTTTTGCTTAAAACGCAATTTCCTACGGTCCACATTATAGAACTGGAAAAGAATTTTGGGTTTGCTGATGGATACAATCAAGCAATTGCTGCAGTTAAGACTCCCTATGTCGTTTTGCTGAATAGTGATGTTGAGGTTACTCCAAACTGGCTTTATCCGCTTGTTGAGGAGGTTGAACAGCATGTTGATGTGGTAGCGGTGCAACCTAAAATTCGTTCATGGAAAGATAAAAGTTCATTTGAATATGCCGGTGCATGCGGCGGTTACATGGATCGGTATGGTTATCCGTTTTGCAGAGGCCGGTTGTTGCATATCTTAGAAACCGACAACGGACAGTATGATACTCCAACGGATGTATTGTGGACTTCCGGGGCTTGCATGCTTGTACGACGGGATGTATTTGTTAAAGTAGGGGGTCTGGATGCTACATTTTTTGCGCATCAGGAAGAGATAGATCTTTGCTGGCTTATGAGATGCCGGGGGTATAGGTTGCGCTGTATTCCTGCTTCAGTTGTATATCATGTGGGCGGTGGAACTTTGGAGGCTGAAAGTCCCAGAAAAACATTTTTGAATTTCAGGAATAATTTATTGATGTTATACAAGAATATCCCCGAATATGCATTAAAACGAGTAATGTTGACCAGGAGAATATTGGATTATATTGCAGCTGCAAAGTTTTTGTTGAACGGCTATCCTTCTAATGCTAAAGCAGTATACGAAGCCCGTCGTGAGTTTTATCGAATCAAATATAGATATGAAAGCATCCGTAAGGCCAATCTGGAGCAACGGGTGGTTAAACAGATTCCTGAAATTATGAAAGGAAGTCTGCTTGTTAGTTTCTATCTAAAAGGAATGAAACGATTTTCTCACTTAAAATTTATCCGTTAATCGATCGTCCTAAATAGAATGAATGATTAACGGATAAAATTGAAAAAGACTTTATTCAATATGTTTTAAGGGAAAATTGAATTTTGTATAATGTAAACGCCCGCACCAGCCAGGTATCCTGCAACAGCCATTGGGGTTATTACCCGTAGATACCAAAGGAAGTTTATGCGCTCTAGTCCCATTACAACTACTCCGGCAGCAGATCCGATAATCAACATACTTCCTCCAACTCCGGCACAGTAAGCCAGAAATTGCCAGAATATTCCGTCTTGAGTAAAATGGGTAAGGTATTCAGGATTTGACGAAGCCAGAACCATTGCATCCGTAGCTACCGGATACATTGCTATCGCTCCTGCAACCAGCGGCACATTGTCGACTATGGCAGAAAGCGTTCCGATAATCATATTCACCGCATATACATTTCCAATATATTTATCCAAACCTTCAGAAACCATATCTAGAATTCCGGCATAACGAAGCGCATCGACTGCAAGTAATATACCGAGAAAAAACAGAAGGGTAGTTCCGTCAATCCTTTGTACTATTTTAGTAACCCTTAGTTTTAAATCTTCGTGTATGCGTTCTTTCCTGCGGTACATCATTTCTGTAAAGAACCATAATACACCCAGTCCGAATAATATGCCTACAAAGGGAGGAAGATGGGTAATGGTTTTGAATACCGGGACAAAGAGCAGGCAGGCTACACCTAGAATAAGAATAGAAAGTCTTTCTTTTGTTTTTAGCTCTTTAATTATTTCGTTCTCTTCGGCCAAATCAATAGCGCGAACTTGAGAGAGATTTCCATGCAGGAATCTTTGAGCAATTAATATCGGTATAACAGCCGAAATTACACTTGGCAGAAAAAGATGAGGAATTGTAGATGAGGTTGAAATATTACCTCTTACCCATAACATAATGGTTGTAACATCACCAATCGGAGACCATGCCCCTCCACTATTGGCCGCAATTACAATAATACTACCGAATACCCAACGTTCTTTGTAATTAGCGATAAGTTTACGGATTACCATAATCATCACAATGGATGTTGTAAGGTTGTCCAGCACCGACGACATGAAAAATGTGATTGTAGCAATAATCCAGAGAAGTTTCCGCTTGTTTTTGGTTGTTATCCGGTTGGTTACAAATAGAAAACCTCCATGAGCATCTACTAATTCCACTGTTATCATTGCTCCGATCAAGAAGATGAGTGTTTCACAGATTTCACCTATACTTTCCAGGATTTGATGCTCAACTACAAAATGATTGCATTGTTGGATAAATGACAGTTCTGCCAATTCCGGTCTGGTTGTAAGAAAAAGTTTGAATGCATCAGCTGATACTGTAGGAATACATTCCGGAGCTGCAAAAGTATAGATTACCCAGAGAATGGTTCCTGTTAGCAAGGCCGTTCCTGCTTTATTCATTTTTAACGGGTGCTCCAGAGCAATAGCCAGATAACCTGCTAAAAAGATAAGAGTCATTGCTGTTAACATAATGATGGTTTATGATGTTTTGATGTTTGTATTTCACTCCTTGATTTGAGCCGCAAATTTAGCAATTTATATCAGTTTTAAGTAATTGTTAGCTTAAAAGATCACTAAAGGTAAATCATCCTTTTCACTCCGTCTTATTATTTATATTACCTTTGCAATCGAAACAAACTTTACTTGCAGATGATTAGCTACTTACAGATTGACGGTTTAACTAAGAGTTTTGGCGAACTGGTTCTTTTTAATTCGATTACATTTGGTATTGTTCAAGGACAAAAAATAGGTCTTATCGCCAAAAACGGTACCGGAAAGACCACACTCTTAAACATCATTGCCGGCAAAGAAGATTACGATGCCGGATCGGTTGTTTTTCGTAACGACTTAAGAGTGGGTTATCTGGAGCAATCTCCGCAATATCCGGCCGGTCTTACAGTGATGCAGGCCTGCTTTTATTCTCCTAACGAAACAGTACGGCTGATTGCCGAATACGAGGCGGCAATGGCTAGCGGAGATCATTCCAATCTGGAGGATATTCTGTTGCGCATGGATAACAATAAAGCCTGGGACTACGAACAGAAAGCCAAGCAGATTCTATCACAGTTGAAGATTACTAATTTCGATCAGAAGGTTGAAGAACTTTCAGGAGGACAGTTAAAAAGGGTCGCTTTAGCCAATGTGCTGATAACCGATCCTGAACTTATTATTCTGGACGAACCTACCAACCACCTGGATCTGGAAATGACGGAGTGGCTTGAGGGTTATCTCAGCCGTTCTACCATCAGTCTGCTTATGGTAACGCATGATCGCTATTTTCTGGACAGGGTTTGTTCCGAAATTATAGAGATCGACCGTCAACAACTTTTTCAATATAAAGGAAATTACAGCTATTACCTGGAAAAAAGACAAGAACGTGTTGAAGCTACCAATACCGAGATTGAACGGGCTAATAACCTGTTGAGAAAAGAGTTGGACTGGATGCGCAGACAACCTCAGGCACGAGGTACCAAAGCGAAATATAGGATTGATGCCTTTTACGATCTGGAAGCTAAAGCAAAGCAACAGCGGATGGATGGTAACGTAAGTTTGGAGGTTAAGGCATCTTATATAGGTTCTAAGATTTTTGAGGCGGTGAAGGTTTCCAAAAGTTTCGGAAACTTGCAGATTGTGAAGGACTTCGATTATGTTTTTGCCCGTTACGAAAAGATGGGTATCGTGGGGAACAACGGAACAGGAAAGTCTACCTTTATTAAGATGCTGATGGGTGAGGTTGAGCCCGACAGTGGAGGATTCGATGTGGGTGAAACCGTAAGGTTTGGATATTATAGCCAGGATGGGCTACAGTTTGATGAGCAAATGAAAGTGATCGATGTTGTACAGGATTTAGCAGAATATGTACAGCTTGGAGATGGTAAAACGATGAATGTGTCACAGTTTTTGACATATTTTATGTTTTCTGTAGATAAACAGCACAATTTTGTTTACAAATTGAGCGGTGGAGAAAAAAGAAGATTGTATCTTTGCACTGTTTTAATGAGAAACCCCAATTTCCTGGTTCTTGATGAGCCAACGAATGATTTGGATATCGTGACCTTAAATGTGCTGGAGGAATACCTTCGCAACTTTAAGGGCTGTGTTATTGTTGTATCTCACGACCGCTACTTTATGGATAAGGTAGTTGATCATTTGCTAGTTTTCAAGGGAAATGCTGATATTCAGGATTTTCCTGGTAATTATACTCAATACCGCGAATGGAAGGAGATTCAATCGCAAAACGCAAAAGCTGAAGAGTCGGCCAAGCAAAAATTGAATCCTCCCACAGAGAAGGTAGCCCGATCAAGTGGTGTTGAGCAAAAAAAGAAATTAAGTTTTAATGAACGAAGAGAATTCGAAGCTCTCGAGGCAGAGATTTCTTCATTGGAAACCGAAAAATCTTCGCTGGAAACAGCGCTGAGCAGCGGTTCTTTAAGTAATGACGACCTGATGGCCAAATCGCAGCGGATTGCAGAGTTGCTGGACGAGATTGATGAAAAGACAATGCGATGGCTGGAATTAAGCGAGTGGGCTTGATAAAAGAGTAAACGAAATGGATGAACGGAAGCCGGGACTTTGGACCCGGAGTTTTGTTTTTGCATGCATGGCGCACTTTTTGATGAGTTTGCCGATGAATATGCTGATGCCAATAATACCTGTCTACCTTGTTGAGGAGTTAAATATTTCGTCTTCGTGGGTAGGAGTTGTACTTGCAAGTTATACAATCGGTTTGTTGTGTGTGCGTCCGTTTTCGGGTTATGTGGTAGATGCGGTTAAACGTAAACCTCTTTACCTTGTAGCATTTACTATTACTACTGCCTTGTTTGCCGGTTATTTGGTTGCTGCAACAGTAGCGTCAATAATGCTGGTTCGTTTTATTCAGGGAGGTTCTGTGGGATTATCGTCTGTGGCTGGAAACACCATTGCTATAGACGTAATATCTTCCAAACGCCGGGGCGAAGGGATCGGTTTTTACGGTCTAACGCTAAGTCTGGCTATGACATTGGCTCCACTTCTGGCGGTGCCTGTTTACAATGCATTCGGGTTTCATACCTTGATTGTTATTTGTTTACTTGCAGCCTTGTTAGGTGTGATAGCCGTATATAACATCAAGCATGTACAAAAAGAGAAGGTATCTCGTCCTCCTTTTTCTTTGGATAGATTTATCCTGATTCAGGCAATTCCTGCAGGTATCTCTCACATGCTTTGTTCCATCGGGTATGGAATGGTTGTATCTTTTGCAGTGTTGTATGGTAAAGAGATTCATGTGAGTAATCCGGGCTATTTCTTTATCTTTATGGCTACAGGTGTAGGCTCTGCCCGTATATTTTCCGGGAGGATGATTGATAGGGGCAAGCTCCATTTATTGCTGACTAGTGCTATAGTCGGAATAATAATATCACTTGTTGTTTTTGCAACCTTGCATAACGTTCTTATTTTTTTCGTTGCCGCATTTTTTATTGGCATTGGATATGGAGTAAGTATTCCGGCTTTCCAATCTCTGTTTGTAAATGTGGCACACCCTAACCGACGGGGAACAGCAACCTCTACTTACCTCACGTCATTAGATCTGGGTATGGGTATTGGAATGTTGTCAACAGGGTTTATAGCCTCAGTCAGCAGTTTATCTGCTGCTTATCTGGTTGGAGCCTTTTGTTGTTTGCTTTCCCTCTTTGTTTATCTACTTTATGCTAAACCCTCTTATGAAAAGTACAGGATTGAGAATTAGTCGGTATAATAAACCCGTTTGCCGACACATTTTAACTCTTAATCGGAACCACTATTTTTTGTGTTAAACGTTTTCTTAGTTTTGTGTCAAAGAGTTAGACAGCAGTCTGATGTTTAGGGCAATACAAGAGAACAAGAGTAGAAACAATTTTAATTAGTAGGTATTATGAGACGTTTAGGTTTAGTCTTTTCCGCTATCGTGTTGGTAGCTACAATGAGTTTTGGACAGAGTAAAAAAGTGAATTTGGTTTCAGATATTAATTTTGAAAAGCTAAGCAATTATTTGCAGCTGAAACCTTCACAGATGAATGAGGTCGCAAGCATTAATGAATTTTTCAGCGAGCAATTGGCCGAAGCTTCACGTGCAAGCGAAAGTCGTTACGACAAGAAAGTTCACCAGGCTGTGTACAGCAACCTGAAGTTGATGAAAGGAACTCTTTCTGAAGACCAGTACCGTAAATATTTAACCTTGATTAATGTTACAAACAACAACAACCGTTTGTTCAGTGCCGGATATGGTGATACTTACCTGGCAGAGGTTAATGAATAATCGAATACATTAAACAATGAATCGGGAGATTACATACGCAGGTATGTAGTCTCTTTTTTTTTGAAAAAAGACTTAATGCTGTAACCATTCTTTTGCGGAACTCGTCTTATATGTAGTTAACAGACTTATTATTAGCTAATAAAGGTTGAAGAATTGAATATGTAACAATTTTAATCAACAAGAATTATGAGACGTTTAGGTATGATTTTGTTCGCAACATTTTGTATTGCGGCATTGGGATTTTCACAAGGCAAAAATGATCATTTGATTTCTGAAATCAATTATGACAGGCTAAGTCAGTATTTGCAGTTAAAACCATCTCAAATGAATGATGTGTATGCTATTAATACTTATTTCAATGATCAGTTAAGGAAAGCATCATTTGCAAGAGAAAGCAGTTTTAATGGTAAATTATATAAAGCAGTTTACGGGAATTTGAAACTTATGAAAAAAGCACTGAATCAAGAGCAATATCGTAAGTATTTAGTTCTGATTAATGTCACCAATAACCATAACCGGTTGTTTGCAAAAGAGGAACAGGTTACCTATTTTGCGGATGCAGAGAAGTAAACTGGCAGATCGTTAAAATTGGACAAAGAGATTATGTATGTAAAGTATATGATCTCTTTTTTTTATCTATCTTTGCGCAATTTTAAGAGCAGATAAATACAACACAAATAACGACACAAATAATAACATGAAATCACAGTTAGCGTTTAAAGCGCCAAACATTAAACCATCCGATTATGTACTTATCATAGTTGGTTCTTTTCTGCAAGCCTTAAGTTACGTATTATTCCTGGCCCCGTATAAGATTGTTCCTGGAGGGGTATATGGAATATCCATTGTTTTGCACTACTCTACAAAGGGACTTATCCCTTTGCTTCCGGAAGGATTACCCATCGGAGCAACCGCTTTATGTTTCAATATTCCGCTGATGTTCCTTGCGATGAAGAAAATTGGTCTGTCATCAGGACCAAAAACTGTGCTGACTTTTGTGCTGATCTCTTTGTTTACCGACTCATTGTCGTACATCTTAGGAGAAGGAACGCTTGTAGAAAATGATCCGTTTATCGCCTGTTTTTATGGAGGTATGATCCTGGGTATGGGGGTAACCTGTATTTTCAAGGCCCAGAGTACCAGTGCCGGAACCGACGTGTTGGCAAGAGTGCTTGCTAATAATTCAAACTTAAGGGTAAGCGATATGATTATTGCGATAGATTCAACGGTTGTGCTGATCGGTCTGATTGCATTCCAGGATTGGGCAGTACCCTTGTATTCGTGGTTCACTATATTTGTTTTCGGGAAGATAGTAGAGATGCTTCAGACAGAAAATCCCAGCAGGGCGGTATTTATCGTTTCACGCAAAACAAATGAAATGAAAGATATTTTAGTCAACAAACTGGGAATGAGGGGAACCTTCCTGCATGGTAAAGGAATGTATGCCGGCGAAGAGAAAGAGATCATTTTCACCATTGCCGAACGAAAAGATTTACCAAGACTTAAGAATGAAATCAAAGAAGTCGATCCTGATGCTTTTGTTTCAACAATGCATGCCAGCAAAGATTCACCTCTGCCGGGAAGATAAGGCGGATAGTTTATTTATAATTTGCATAATACTATAAATAGCCCTACTTTTGTGTGATTTTATAATTGGATTTTTATTTTTATTTACTAATTAACATAGGATAGGATGCCTAATATTTCACAACGAGGAGTCGATATGCCGGCTTCTCCAATCAGAAAGCTCGTTCCGCTTGCCAATAAGGCCAAAGCAAAAGGTACTGTGGTGTATCACCTCAACATCGGTCAGCCCGATTTACCTACGCCTGAAGTCGCGATCGAGGCGGCGCGCCATTTGGACCGCACCGTGCTGGAATATTCTCCCAGTGAAGGCATCCGCAGCTTTCGTGAAAAACTGGTAAAATATTATCATAAGTTTAATATCGAGGTTGATGTAGATGACATTATAATTACAACCGGAGGATCGGAGGCTGTATTCTTTTCATTTATGGCATGTCTGGATCCGGGTGATGAGATTATCGTGCCCGAACCGGCTTACGCAAACTATATGGCATTTGCCATATCCTGCGGAGCTGTAATTAAAACAGTTCCATCTACCATCGAAGAGGGTTTTGCTCTTCCATCCATGGAAAAGTTTGAAGAGTTGATATCGCCTCGTACAAAAGCAATCCTGATCTGCAACCCAAACAATCCAACTGGCTATTTATATACCCAGAAAGAGATGGATCAGATTCGTGATTTAGTTAAGAAATACGATCTTTTCCTGTTCTCGGACGAAGTGTACCGTGAGTTCTGTTATACAGGAGCTCCTTATATTTCTGCTTTTCATTTAAAAGGGATTGAGAACAATGTGGTATTGGTCGACTCTGTTTCCAAACGTTACAGCGAATGCGGGTTGCGTATCGGAGCTCTTATTACCAAAAATGAACAAGTAAGAACCAATGTGATGAAATGGTGCCAGGCTAGATTAAGTCCTCCATTAATTGGTCAGATTGTTGCCGAAGCTTCTCTGGATACCCCTGATACCTATATGTTGGAGGTATACAATGAATATGTGGAAAGAAGAAAGTTTTTAATAGACGGATTAAACCGTATCCCCGGATGCTATTCTCCCATTCCGATGGGAGCCTTTTATACCGTTGCGAAGTTACCAGTAGACGATGCAGATAAATTCTGTGCCTGGTGTCTGGAAGAGTTCTCATACGAAGGACAAACCATCTTTATGGCTCCTGCATCTGGATTCTACACCACTCCCGGCTTAGGTAAAAACGAGGTGCGTATAGCTTATGTGTTAAAAAAGGAAGATCTTGCAAAGGCATTGGTTGTTTTATCAAAGGCTTTGGAAGCCTATCCGGGAAGGGTCCTGTAGCCTATGAATCTGGAACTGTTCATCGCAAAGAAAATTCATTTCAGCAAGGAGGGAGACAAACAGGTAACCCCTCCTGCTGTCCGTATTGCCATGATAGGCATAGCCCTGGGGCTGGCTGTAATGATTCTTTCGGTTGCCATTGTAATCGGATTTAAAAAGGAGGTGCGAAATAAAGTTATAGGATTTGGAAGCCATATTCAGATAACCAACCTCGACAGTAACGTATCTTACGAAACAAGCCCGATTGCGGTAAATGAAGCAGTTCTTACCGATCTTTCCCACACAGATGGCGTAAGCCATGTAGAACGTTTTGCAACCAAGCCCGGATTACTTAAAACAGACTCTGCATTCCAGGGTATTGTACTTAAAGGAGTGGGAGAGGAGTACGACTGGACCTTTTTCCGTAAAAACCTGAAATCGGGCGATGTATTTACTGTTTCGCCCAAAGAAAGCGGAACATCCGTCATCATTTCTAAATACCTGGCAGACCGCCTCAGCCTGAAGGTAGGGGATGGCTTTCTTACCTATTTTGTACAGGAAAGTGTGCGTGCCCGCAAATTTACTATTACGGGTATCTACGAAACCGGATTTCTGGATTACGACAAGCTTTTTGTAATAGCAGATATTAAACAGGTACAACGGTTAAACGGCTGGGAGGCCGATCAGGTAAGCGGACTCGAATTATATGTGGACGACTATGCCCGGCTTGATTCCATCAGCGAGCAGCTGTACTTCAGCTATTCCGAGAAGAAAGACCGGAACGATAACACCTACTACGTCCGTTCCATTAAAGAATTGAATCCTATGATATTCAACTGGCTGGATGTATTGGATATCAATGTGGTGGTTATATTGGTGCTTATGATGGCTGTTGCCGGATTTACCATGATCTCCGGACTGCTTATTATCATTCTGGAGCGAACCAATATGATTGGTATTCTTAAAGCTCTGGGGCATGATAACCGCGGAATACGAAAAATTTTCCTTTATATCTCTTTCTTCCTGATTGGAAAAGGAATGATATGGGGTAATATAATTGGTATAGGTTTATGTCTTATTCAGTCAAAATTTCAGCCTATTTCCCTCGATTCTTCAATCTATTACCTGGATGCGGTGCCGGTTGATATCAATATCCTCACCTGGGTTCTTCTTAACATCGGAACATTGTCGGTTGCCATGCTTATGATGCTTGGACCATCATTCCTTATTACTAAGATTGATCCGGCTAAGAGCATCCGGTTCGAATAACTTATCGTTGCATCCGGAAAGTATAGTCATTTTTCCCTCTGAATATCCGGTAAAAACGAACATACACATTACATAGCGGCTGTATGATTTCCAACAACGGAAGCCATGCAGTTACAGGCTTTTGCTGTAAGGCAAGAGATGACTTATGTAGTACCATCAACAAGATTACCAGTCGAAGCAATCCGAAGAAACAGGCTATACCGGCCACAAGAGGATTGCCTGTAACGCCAAGAAAAATACCAGCTGCGATGCTTGCGAAAAATAGAAAGCGGCTTACCGATTCAATACGATAGAACGACAGCGAGAACCCTTTGTAAAATTTCTGGGTAGCAGCCCTCGAAACCTTCATCTCTTTCCATACCTTAAAACGATCAATGGCAATCATTTCGGTAATGCTGTCCGGACAGAATACAGCCTTAGTGTTGGTGGGAGTAGCCACCTCGTTTACAAATAAATCGTCGTCGCCAGCGTGCAGATTCAATGATTTATAATAGCCTTTGTGTTCGAAAAACAGGTTCTTTCTATAGGCCAGGTTACGACCGTAACCCATAAACGGGTGACCTATAAGTGCGGAGGCCAGGTATTGAATCCCGATGATTAGATTATCGTACGCCGCCAGCTTGTGGAAAAACCCTTTTTTGCATTCGTATGCGCTGAAACCTAAAACCATGTCGGCTCCATCTGTAAAAGGGGCAACCATACTTGAAATCCACCGATTGCTTTTAGGATAGCAGTTGGCTTCGGTAAAAAGCAGAATGTCATGCTTCGCCGCTTTAATTCCAACTGTAAGCGCCAGCTTCTTACGGCTCAGGTACTTCACATTTTCGGGAATATAGGTGTGGTAGAGGTGTTTGTTATCGTTCTCAAGTCTTTTTAAAACCTCATCACTTTCATCTGTAGAGCCATCGTTTATAACTATCACTTCGTAATCGGGATAGGTTTGCGACAGGATATGCGGCAGGTTGCTTTTTAAATTTTCAGATTCATTTTTAGCATAAACAATAACCGAAACCGGTGGCATATCTTTACCGTTAGAAGAATCTGCGGAGGCATTCATTCGTTTCGCCATGCGCAGAGGTTTGGCATAAATTCCGGCGTAGTAAGCCAGCTGAACTAAAAATAAAAAAACGATTGTACCTAAAATCGCAATCTCTATGTTAGTGAAAAATATAAGTTGTTCCATTGTCATATCTTCTGTTCCAATCCACAAACGTACATAAAGTTTTTCATTATTAAAAGGAAGAACTCATCTAATAAAATGAGTACGAAGTACATCTTCGAAAATCCCATAAACAAAAATAAAGTCGTATCCCTGTGTGGCAATACGACTTTATTTTTTTTATGTTTCAGATTATAACGTGTCCGAAAAATAGGCCTTTGGCAATTGCCTGCAATTGTATTGCGATGCCATAATTTCGCCGTAGGCTCCGGCAGAACGTAAGGCGATAAGATCGCCCCTCCTTACCTTGTTGAGGTCGACCGACTTTCCAAAACTGTCGGACGATTCACAAATTGGTCCTACTACGTCGTACACCTCTTCAGCTTCATCACTGGTCAGATTTTCAATTCTGTGATAAGCCTGGTACAAGGCCGGGCGTATCAGTTCTGTAAAACCTGCATCCACGATGGCAAAGTTTTTGCTGGCACCCTCTTTTACATAAAGAACCTTTGTGATAAGTGTTCCGCATTGTCCTACAACCGAACGGCCCGGTTCGAAATGAACCTGTTGTTCCGGACGTAGCTTCATATGCTTGTGGAATATGGCAAAGTATTCTTTAAAGTCGGGTATGGGCAGATGGTTGGGGTGGTGGTAATCAATACCCAGACCACCTCCAAAATTAAGATTCTCAACAAGAATACGGCGGCGTGCCATATTCTCCTGAATTTCGGTTACCCGCGAGCAAAGACTTTGGAAAGAAGTAAGATCTGTAATCTGAGAACCGATATGGAAATGTAAGCCAATCAGTTTTACGTTCTTCAATGTTTCAAACAGATCAAGAACGCTGTCAAGCTGACTCAGATTTATACCAAACTTGTTTTCCTTCAATCCCGTTGTTATGTAGGCATGGGTGTGTGCATCAACCTCGGGGTTAATACGCAGAGCCACAGAAGCCACTTTGTTTTTAGCTCCAGCCAGTTCATTGATAACCTCCAGTTCGGCAGCCGACTCAACATTGAAACAAAATATGTCATTGTCCAGTCCCAGGTTTATCTCCCAGTCGGCTTTACCCACACCGGCAAAAACAATCTTCTTTGCAGGAAATCCTGCAGCAAGACTTGCTTTAATCTCACCACCGCTTACACAATCTGCACCCAGACCGTTTTCGCGGATAATAGACAATATCTTGTGATTTGCATTTGCCTTAACAGCGTAATGCACATGAAACCCATATCTGTCTGCTTCAGCCCGGATAAGAGCCAGCGTATCCCTCAATAGGTCGGTATTATAGAAATAAAAGGGAGTTTGTAACTCCCTTAATTTATTGATTGGAAAATTTCCTTTCATAGATGATTTTTACTTGTTGTTAAAAAGATGGTCGCTTAATGCTTGTAGTGACCGTTTTTTGTCTTCTGCCTTTACAAGTAAGGAAACATTGTAGTTGCTGCCTCCATAAGAGATCATTCGTACAGGTATATCCTTCAGTGAACTGATAATGTTTGCTTCAAAACCAACATTATCCCATTGCATATCGCCCACAACACATACAATCACCATGTCGGTATCTACGGTTACGGTACCATATTTCTTTAAGTCGTCCACAATCTCTTCCAGATGCTTTCTGTTGTCTATTGTTACAGACACACCCACTTCCGAGGTTGTAACCATATCGATGGGAGTCTGGTAGCTTTCAAAGATTTCGAATACCTTGCGTAAAAATCCGTGAGCCAACAGCATTCTGCCACTTTTAATCTTGATGGCAATGATATTGTCTTTTGCAGCAACTGCCTTGATCTTGCCTTTTTCTGTCTTATTAGAAATCAGCGTGCCCGGAGCTTCAGGTTGCATGGTGTTAAGCAGACGAACCGGAATGTTGTTCAATTTAGCAGGCAGGATACAGGTAGGATGCAGAATCTTAGCACCGAAGTAAGCCAGTTCGGCAGCCTCTTCAAAATGAAGGTTACGTACCGGAGCTGTTTTGTCAACCACACGAGGGTCGTTGTTGTGCATACCGTCTATATCAGTCCAGATCTGAATTTCTTCCGAGTTAATGGCAGCGCCCACCAGAGATGCACTGTAGTCGCTTCCGCCACGTTGCAAGTTGTCGATCTCTCCGTAAGCATTTCTACAGATATAACCTTGTGTGATGAAAAGTTGCGCATCGGTATGCTGTTCAAGCATCTTCGAAAGCTTTTCCTTGATGTACAAAGGATCCGGTTCTGCGTTTTTGTCTGTACGCATGTAATCCAGTGCAGGAAGCAGAACAGAATTCACACCACACTCGTTAAGGAACAGATTCATCATTCCTGTAGAGATAAGTTCTCCCTGAGCCAATACAACCTTTTCTTCAAACAAAGTGAAAAGGTCTTTTGTAAAGGAACGTATATAGTCAAAATGAGATTTTACAAGTTCAGTAGCCTTCTGTTTATAGTCATCCGTTGCATATAGCTCGTCAATATGATCATAGTATTTCAGAGCAAGTTTATTGATGATCTCGTTGGCTCCATCCGGATTCTTTTTATAAAGATAATCCGATATTTCAACCAGAGAGTTGGTTGTACCCGACATGGCAGATAATACCACAATCTTACGGTCTCCGTCGCAAATCAGTTTTGCCACTTCTTTCATTCTCTGTGCAGATCCCACAGAAGTACCGCCAAACTTTAAAACTTTCATTTTTTTACTTCAATATTAAATTATTTCTCAATGCCTTAAACCTTGTGCAAAGGTATATATTTTGTGCAATTTTACAAGGTCAGATTTGTTATTTATTCTCCCTCTTTATCACTATTCAGATCACATAGTAATCCGTTCTCACACTTCACGATACGTGCCGGATAATTATGCACCAGTGTATAGTTGTGTGTAGTCATCACCACCGAAGTTCCTCTCCGGCTGATATCGTGCAGCAACTGTAAAATCTGGCCGCTGGTTTCGGGGTCCAGATTTCCGGTTGGCTCGTCAGCAAGAATAAGTTTCGGATCATTCAGCAATGCCCTTGCAATCACAATACGCTGCTGTTCGCCTCCCGAAAGCTCGTGAGGCATTTTGTAGCCTTTGTTCTGCATGCCTACCTGAATCAGCACATTGTCGATACGTTCGGCAATCTGTTCCTTGTTTTTCCAGCCGGTAGCCTTCAGTACGAACTCCAGATTTTTTATTACCGAACGATCTGTAAGCAATTGGAAATCCTGAAAGACTATACCCAGCTTCCTGCGCAGATAGGGAATCTCTTTTCGTTTTATTTTACACAAGTTGTATTCCATCAGGAATGCATCGCCATTCATGATGGGTATTTCGCAATACAACGATTTCAGCAAACTACTTTTTCCGGAACCCACTTTGCCAATTACATACACAAACTCTCCATTCTTCAATACAAAGGATGCATTGTGTAATATAACGTTCTCTTCGCGACAAATATCAACGTTCTCCAGTCTCAACAGGGTTGTTTCTTCCATGTTCTTTCCAAATTATCCTTTATGTCTTTTTTTCAACTCCCTTGCCAGATCTTCCAGGCGAAGTCCCTTGCTGGTAAGCAATACGATGAGGTGATAAACCAGGTCGGAAGCCTCGTAGATAAAACCTTCCTCTGTACCGTTGGTTGCTTCAATCACCGTTTCCACAGCCTCTTCGCCCACTTTCTGAGCCATGCGGTTTACACCCTTATTGAAAAGAGACGTAGTATATGAACCCTCCGGCATCTCCTGTCGGCGTTGTTCTATAAAATCCTGTAAAAACTTAAGGAACATCACATCTTCTTGATTCTTCTCGCCAAAGCAGGTGTCTTTACCGGTATGACAAACCGGGCCGGCAGGAATTGCCTTAATAAGCAATGTATCGTTGTCGCAATCAACCAGCATCTGAACAACCTTCAGGAAATTACCGCTGGTTTCGCCTTTAGTCCACAGTCTGTTCTTGGTACGGCTAAAGAATGTAACCATCCCGGTTTCCTTTGTTTTGGCATAAGCCTCTTCGTTCATAAATCCAAGCATAAGCACCTTCGAGGTAGCGCTATCCTGAATAATGGCAGGAATAAGTCCCCCCATCTTTTCGAAATCAATTTTCATTTTATATCGTATTATTATATCCTAACGTTTATGCCTTCGTGATGCAGGTAGTCTTTAAGCTGACCGATACCTATCTCGCCGAAATGAAATACACTGGCAGCCAGTGCGGCATCTGCTTTACCTAAAACAAATGCGTCGCGAAAGTGTTCCATCTTACCGGCCCCTCCGGATGCAATTACGGGTATATGTAACGAATCGGCCAACGTAGCCAATGCCTCATTGGCATATCCGGTTTTAACACCGTCGTGCGTCATACTGGTAAACAGAATTTCGCCTGCACCACGGTCTTCCGCCTCTTTAGCCCAATCAAACAATTGTTTGTCCGTCGGGATTCGTCCTCCGTTCAGATAACAAAGCCAGCCATTATTCTCCATGTTGGCATCTATGGCCACCACGCAAACCTGACTGCCAAAGTTGGCCGCTATCTCGTTTATCAGCGACGGATTACGTAATGCCGCCGAATTGATCGAAACCTTGTCGGCTCCGGCGCTAAGCAACCGGTCCACATCCTTCAGTTCATTTATACCACCGCCCACAGTAAATGGAATACTGATGCGTGCCGCCACTTTTTTGACAAGCTCCGTAAAAGTCTTCCGCCCTTCGTGCGATGCCGTAATATCCAGGTAAACCAATTCATCGGCACCCTGATCGCTATATTGAGCTCCAAGTTCCACCGGGTCGCCGGCATCCCTGAAGTTTACAAAATTAATCCCTTTAACCGTGGTTCCGTCCTTTATATCCAGACAAGGAACTATCCGTTTTGCTAGCATGCTGATCTTATCTAAATATTTTATACAAACCGAAGAAAATCCTTCAACTGAATCTTTCCTTCGTAAATTGCCTTGCCGAATATGACTGATGGAATTCCCGCCTGTTCCAGCTCTTCAATGTCGCTTACCGAACTAACACCGCCACTGGCAATGATATGTATCCCCGGCAACGCTTCCTTCATCTCCTTATACAAGTCGACTGCCGGACCTTCCAGCATACCGTCTTTGCTTATATCTGTACATATCACCTTGGTTATACCCTTGCGCCGATACGATTCAATGAAAGGAAATAATTCGTGCTCGGTTGTTTCCTCCCAACCGCTCACAGCAATCTTACGGTCTTTGGCATCTGCGCCGAGAATAATCTTTTCGCATCCAAACTTTTCTATCCACGAGGTAAACACCTCCGGCTGTTTAACCGCAATGCTTCCGCCTGTAACCATAATAGCTCCACTTTCGAAAGCAATTTCGAGATCTTGTTCCTGTTTGAGTCCCCCGCCGAAATCGATCCGTAAAGCCGTACGGGTGGCAATCTTCTCGAGCGTGCGGTAATTAATGATCCTGCCGGCACGGGCACCATCCAGATCCACTACATGCAGACGGGTAATACCATGTGCCTCGAAAGATTTGGCAACCTCTACCGGATCTTCATTGTACACCTTCTTACTGCTGTAATCTCCCTGAGTAAGTCTCACACATTTGCCGTCAATGATATCAATTGCCGGAATAAGCTCAATCATATCTTTTATAAGTTTATAAAATTCTGCAATATCAATTCACCCACCGTTCCGCTCTTCTCGGGATGAAACTGCGTAGCAAAAAAATTATCTTTCTGCATTGCCGCACTGAACGGAAGAATGTAATCGGTGGTTGCCACCGTATGTTCGTTTACCGGAACATAATAGCTGTGTACAAAGTAAACAAATTTATTGGCTAGTTGGTCGGAAAAGAGACCGCTTTTTACATCTGTAAGGGTATTCCAGCCCATGTGTGGAACTTTGTCCTCGTGTCTTTGAGGAATGAACCTTTTCACCGTAGTGTCGAATATACCCAGGCAAGGCGTGTTTCCCTCTTCAGAAGAGGCACACATCAGCTGCATACCCAGGCATATGCCCAGCACCGGTTGCTTCAGATCGCGTATAACCTTGTCGAGGCCAGTCTCCCGTAAATGTTGCATGGTCGTTAAAGCTTCACCCACTCCTGGAAATATGACTTTATCTGCAGCCCTCAGTTCGTCGGGATCGGCTGTGATAATAGGATTGATACCCAGCCTTTTCAAGGCATAGGCTACCGAGTATATATTACCTGCGTTGTATTTGACTATTGCAACTTTCATCCGTTGATTAATTAAAAATAATTGTTTTGTTTTCAAACACAAGGATTTTCCGGTCGATGTGTTTTTCTACAGCACGCGAAAGTACGATTTTTTCCAAATCTTTTCCCTTTCTTATCAAGGTTTCTACAGTATCTTTATGAGAAACCCGTGCAATATCCTGTTCAATAATCGGACCGGCATCCAGTTCGGTTGTTACATAATGGCTTGTAGCCCCAATCAGCTTCACGCCACGCTCGAAGGCAGCATGGTAAGGCTTTGCTCCAACAAAAGCGGGTAAAAACGAATGATGGATATTTATAATCCGGTTGGGGAAATGCTTGATAAAAGATTCGGACACTACCTGCATGTAACGGGCAAGTACAATGAAGTCTATCTTATATTCTTCCAACAAGCCAAGCTCCAGCTTTTCCTGCTCTTCCTTGGTCTCTTTTGTGATAGGGAAATACCTGAAGTCTATTCCAAATCTTTTGGCCACCACTTCCATATCCGGATGGTTGCTTACGATTACCGGAATAGCCACTTTCCATTCGCCGGCGGTGTAACGCGCCAGTATATCGTACATACAATGCGACATCTTGGAAACAAACAGAGCCATGCGGGGAATGTAATCATTAAAATAGATGCGGTATTGTATGTTGTATTTAAAAGCATACAAGGTGCTGAAGTAATCGTCTATTTTCTCTTTTGGGATAACAAAATTCTTCAAATCCCATTCAATACGCATGAAGAACACATTCTTCAAACGATCCACATGTTGGTCCAGATACACAATGTTTCCGCCATTTACATTAATAAATCCGGTAAGCGTAGCCAGAATACCCGGCGAATCCGGGCAGTGCATCAATAATATTGCCGTAGCAGGACGTTGTATTTCTTCCATCATTCAATCATTTTGGATTTAGGCCACAAAAGTAGCAATATATAAACACAAATATGCCTTTGTGTTGAAAAAAGTATAGTAATGGACCTGTTTTGTGATAAATTGCCTTTTTGGCCACTTGCTTTGTTGTATGAATCCATAAAAGCTGTAAATACAGTCCATAATTTTTCTTCATTTTTTTTTAACGAATAATTGCTTAATAATCAGATAAGAATAAAAAAATATAAAAAATAATTGAGAGGAGGTGTTGCAGGATTCAAAAACATCGCCTATCTTTGCATCGCAATTCAGAGGAATAGCAGTTACAAACAAAATGGTTCGGTAGTTCAGTTGGTTAGAATACATGCCTGTCACGCATGGGGTCGCGGGTTCGAGTCCCGTCCGGACCGCCAACGGAAAGGTCTTGATAATGCAAATTATCAAGACCTTTTTTCTTTTTATGCACCTATGAATCCCCTTGAATTGCCCGATTGAGTTTTGCAAAAGAACTGATAGAGTAGTGAACGCACTTGATTCAATTTCTGACACAAGTAGCCTGAAAGTGCAGTTTTAATCATATCTATATTGAATAATTCCAACGCTAGTACATATAATAGCTAATATTTGGTGGATTAAGGCAATATTATTTAATTGAATTTGGTGCATAGCGGCAATATAAGCGTAAATATTTGGTGGGGACATGAGCTTTATATACTTTTGCATTATCAGTTCTGTTTAGCAAGAATGCTTCTCGTTACAAGGTAGGAGCAGTAATTGATGGAGAGAAACCCGACCGCGTGGCTGGTATCGTAAAGAAAATGGCAGATTCAATGACTACCAATGTTGCTTACCACTCTAATGATCCGAATGTGGGTCTCGCACTTACTGCCGATTTTGAGCGATATAAGATGTACGTCAGCGACACGGGATTGTTCATTACACTTGCTTTCATGGACAAGGATTTTATAGATAACGTGATTTACACGAAGTTGTTGAATGAAAAACTGAGCACAAATCTCGGTTATGTCTACGAAAACATGATTGCACAGATGCTAAAGGCTGCAGGCAAGGAGTTATACTATCGCACAATACCTTATCAGGAAGGTAAGAAGTTCTACGAGGTAGATTTTGTTCTAGCCGACCAGTTCAAGGTTTCTCCAATCGAAGTGAAATCTTCAGGATACAAGAGCCATGCTTCGCTTGATGAATTTTGCAGAAAGTATTCCGACCGTATTCAGAATAAGTATTTGATTTATACCAAAGATTTGCAGAAAGAACAGAGTGTGTTGCATCTACCAGTGTATATGACGATGTTTCTGTAAGATACAAATAAATTTGAACAGACGTTCGTAGATATATTCAAATGCTAGTCAGCAAAATATCGAAAAATTGATATCTTCGATGTTTTCCGTACCAACACTAATAATGTGAATGCATCGGTTGATAGGTTTGGTCAGATTGTGAATGAAGAAGACACATTTTAAGGTTTACCGTAAAAAATATTCTAATTGTTATGACAAAATCTTTATTAGATAAAATTCCGCATAGTTTTCATTGTTCATATATAACTAACAAATGGATGAATGGAAAAGTCGGCGAAATTGTTGATATCGTCGGAGATGGTAGCTATCGTTTTGTGGATTATGTTATAGAAGGGGATGTTATTAGGAAATTTCATATTTCTAAAGAAGAAGAACTGAGTTGTCCTGTTATTGCATCAGGAATAGTGGGTTATTGGCTTCATAATAGAGACAAATTTACTATAAAACCCTTATTTGAAAGCTACTTTTCTATGAAGATGTCCCAATATGAAAAGGAACATGAGAATGACAATGATGCTTGGAATAGAGATTTGGAGAAGGAGTTTGCTTTGCACTACCATATTCCAACAGAGAAGAAGGCCATTCATTCATCAGAAGCAATTTTTGAATTTTTAACAGAAGAGGATGCTCAGAAAATTAGAAATATAACAAAGAACTACCTTAAGTTTATTCGATTCAAACTTAGGTTGCTCTACCCACCTCAATATGCGAGTAATAGAGTAATTGAAGATACTTTTTTCTCAGCTTATGATAATGGTGGCGGTGCTTATGAATGTATGGATTGGTTCAGGATAGAATATGATTTACCATATATGGGGAATCATTGGGGAAGCGGAAAAAACAAGAAATCGCAACTCTGCGGTAGAATGAAGGTGTGGCATGAAGTCGATGCTCCTGCATTTATTCAGGAAGAGTTTGAGGATTTTGATGAAAGAGTACTCATGTATTCCAATGGAGGAATGATGGATGAAATTAACGAGAACTTAAAGATTTGTCAAACTCGAGAAGATAGAATTAGGTATATTATATCTCTTCTACAACCATTTAAAAGTTTTGCTGACGCATTCTATCCTAAAACAAGGATTAATGAACGCAAAAAAACAATAGAACAAGACAAAAAATGGAGAGCTGATTATGAGACGATGCCTGAGGATACCAAAGATCAAAGGACAGGTGAACCCATTCTTCCCCAAAGGCAAATTGAGGCTATTGATAAAAGTATTGAGAGATATCAAAAGGATATAGAATATTGGGAGGGCGTCCAAGACAGGTTCTATTGGTTCGCTCAACATGGTTTGACTGGAGAGTTTACTAAAGAGGAAAACTCTGATATGTGTACCTATCTCGGTCATTGGTGGAGCTTGATGATTACATTTTCGAGAAGACTAGCTGCTCTGGCATTGACCTATGGTATCAAATTGATGGATATACAAGAAGAATGTGGTATTTATTTGAATTGGCACTTCATGATATCAGATTATGTTGATGAGAAGTTTATATTATCGCCTAAACATGCTCAAAAGCTACTAGATGAGATCGAATCAAAGAATACTAATATAGAAGTAAATAAAAGAGGTAATACAGACAAAGAAGTACAGGAAGATAATGTACAAGTGTTTATGGAACATCACAATATTGTTTCTACACCTATCTATATTTCATATAATTGGCAAAGTGGCGAACAGATTGTAAAACAATTGTGCAGTGCATTAGATAAAGCAACAATCAAATATGCTATCGATAAAGAGGACTGTCTTTATCGAAAGAGTATTCGTGAATTCGAGAATCAACTTGGCAGTGCAGACATGATTATATCTGTAATCACCGACGAATATCTAAAGTCTTGTCAATGTATGAGAGAGCTTGCATTAATATCAAAAAAAGGAATGATTGATATACGTCTTTTCCCGATAGTTAATTTGGCAAATCGAGATGTAACAGTATTTGCGAAATATAGAAAATATTGGTTTGACGAATTAAAAAAATATGATACTATTGACAATTCACCAGGTAATGATGGTCCTGTTTTAGAAATAAAACAAGATATAAATCTTATCATAAATGAATTTTCTAATATTTGGGACTATATAAAGCATATGAACACCCCATCATGGGAAATACTATCCCAAAATGATTGCAAGTTAATCATTGATGAAATTTTGGAAAGAATAAATCAGAGAAAGTA
>MTLE01004072.1_pt2 | contig 28612 bp, 21 predicted proteins | sample 1982461 | NCBI WGS metagenome assembly MTLE01 (sample SAMN05712605, study PRJNA340218) | biofilm metagenome | isolation source: sample SPL anode biofilm adapted to -200 mV | place: USA | collected 2012-02-03
GAGCCGTATTTCGACGAAGGCGGGGGCGACGCCATGATGTGCACCTATTCCGTGCCGTTTTACCGCACGAACGGCAGCCAGCGCGTCTTCGCCGGGGTCACCACCGCCGACGTGCTGCTGGAGCATTTCGCGCAAATCGTGGCGTCGATCAAGCTCCGCCAGGGCGGCTACGCTTTTTTGCTCTCCCAAAACGGCCAGATAGTCTCCCACCCCAACAAGACTTACGTCTTTAGGGAAAGCATCTTCAGCGTGGCCGAAGACACGGGCGTCCAGCAATGGCGCGAGATCGGCCGCCACATGGTGCGGGGCGGTGAGGGCTTTGTGCGCGTGCGCTCGCCGAACACCGGCCTCGTGTCGTGGCTCTGCTACACGCCCGTTTCCAATGGCTGGTCGGTGGGCATCATGTTTCCCGAAACCGAAATCCTCGCCGATTTGAACGCCATGGACCGCGGGGTGATCTGGATTGGCCTCGCCGGCTTTGGCTTGCTATTGGGGGCCGTGGGATTCCTCTCCACCGGGGTCACCCGGCCGATCCGCACGCTCGCGCGCCAGACCCATGAAATCGCGCGCGGCAACCTCGACCTGGTGGTGCCTCCGATCACCTCCCGCGACGAGGTGGGCGATCTTTCCCAGTCGTTCGAGAACATGCGGCTGGCGCTCAAGGAATACGTCGCCAATCTCGCCACCACCACGGCCGTCAAAGAGCGCATTGAGAGCGAACTCCAGATCGCCCACACCATCCAGGGCAACTTCCTGCCCAAACGGTTTCCGCCCTTCCCCGACCATACCGAATTCGAAATCCACGCCGAGTTGCAGGCAGCCAAGGAAGTGGGCGGCGATTTGTACGACTTTTTCCTGCTCGACGAGCATCACCTGTTCTTCTCCATCGGGGACGTCTCCGGCAAGGGCGTGCCCGCCGCGCTCTTCATGGCAGTCACCAAGACGCTGATGAAAGGCGTCGCCGAGCAGCGGCTGCCGCTCCCCCAAGTGCTGGAGAAAGTCAGCCACGAACTGGGCGTGGACAACGATCAAATGATGTTTGTCACCCTGCTTTGCGGCATCCTGGATTTGCGCACGGGTGAACTGCAATACACCAACGCCGGCCACTTGCCGCCGCTGCTGCTCCGGCCGCAGCAGCCGCCCGCCTGGGTCCCCTTGCCCAAGGGCGCCGTGCTGGGCGTTTCGGACACGCCCCAGTACACCACCAAAACTCTGCAAATGGCGCCGATGGACACGCTGCTGCTCTTCACCGACGGCGTGAACGAAGCCATCAATCCCGACAAAAATTTTTACGGTGACGCCCGCCTGCGCGAATTCGCGGAAGCCACGACCGGTGCCACCCCGAAAGAGCTGGTCGATGGCCTCATCAGTTCGGTGCACCAATTTGCCAGCGGCGAAGAGCAATCGGACGACATTACCGTGCTGGTGCTGCGTTATCGCGGCAAGTCGTAACCGGAATTATCGCCGGCGGCGGACCCCGCAGCTTTACGAGCGCCAGCTGGCGCGCTGGAACGGATAATTCGGCAAGCGCACGGGCTGGGCCGCGAATCCGCTTTCGATTTGGCGCCATTTAAGGTTCGCCCCTCCCGCATAGAGCTGGCCCAAAGTGTCCAGCAACGTTTCCCAATCGCTGCGGCTGGCGAGGCGTTGCGGGCGCATGTTAAAGAGGGAGTTCTTGGGTCCCAGGGAGTGCAGCCAAAGCAGGTCCGAGCCGGGCAAACATTGCGCGCCCATGCTCGACAAGATGGAGGTGGCACCCGTTTCCAAGGCGATTTGGCATCCCGAATCGCGCAGCGTATCCAGGCAGGCGCGAAAATTCACGGTCTGGCGCAACTGCCGCCGCCAATACTCGGGCCGGGTGATTTCATCGCCGGCCACGCGGCCCGTCAAATTGGAGATCAACGGAATTTTCGGCTGGGAAAATGAAATGCGGGCGGCGGCGGCCGTGTATTCGTCCAGGATAGGCTCCATGAGGGGCGAATGAATGGCATGCGAAATCCGCAAGGCCAAGGAGGGAATGTCCAGGTCTTTGAAGTGTTCCAAGATGCGCCGCACATCTTCCGTGTTGCCGGAAATCACCACATTTTCGGGAGCGTTGATGGCCGCGATGGCCACCTGGCCGCCTAATTCCCGGATCGCGGCGGCGACCCTTTCCGCCGGAGCCACAATCGCTCCCATGGTTCCGGGTTGCGTGGCCCGATGAATGAGCCGGCCGCGCAAGGCCACCAAACCCAGCGCATCTTCCAAGGACATCACGCCGGCAAAACAAGCCGCGGCCACCTCGCCGATGCTATGCCCCAGCACTACGGAGGGAGTCACGCCCCAGGATTCCCACATCTTCGCCAGCGCATAGCCGAAGGCGAAAATCACCGGCTGCGTGTGAATGGTCTGGTGGATTTGATCGTCGGGCGTGCCGGGATTATAGATCAAGTCCAGCAGGCCGATTTCCATATGCGGCCGGAGGATCGCGTCGCACTGCTGGAGGACCGCCTGAAAGACGGGCTGGCTCGCCCACAAATCCGCGCCCATCTGGCGATATTGCGAGCCTTGGCCGGTAAACATGAAAGCGAGGCGAGGCGGAGCGGTCCGCTCCCGCGAACTGGACCACACGCCGGGGCCGGATTTCCCTTCGGCCCAGGATTTCAACTTCGCTTGCAACTCGCTTTTGGTCTTTCCCAAAACGGCCAGGCGGTGAGCAAAACCGGACCTCGCGCAGGCAGTGGCAAAACAAATGTCACCCGCACCTGGCTCCGCCGGCCCGGCCAGTTCCAAAAAGCCGGCGAGTTGATTGGCCGAAGCTTTCAATCCAGCCGGGTTGGGCGCGGAAAACGCGAGCAAATGCAACGGACGTTGCGCGTCGGGAGTGGCCCGAACGGGCGCGGGAGGCGCTTCGCGCAAGAGCACGTGCGCGTTCGTGCCGGTGCCGCCAAAAGCGCTTACCGCCGCCGCCCGAACGGATGCCTGCGGCCAGCCCGTCTTGGCTGTGGGGATTTGGATGGGCAGATCCCGCCACGACAGGCGCGGATTGGGCTGGTTAAAATGGGGCTGCGGGCAAATGGCCCGGTGCCGCAATTGCAGGATCGTTTTAATCAACCCCGCGCAGCCGGCGGCGGCTTCCAGATCGCCGAGATTGGCTTTGGCGGAGCCGGCCCACAAGGGATTGCGCGCCGTTCGCCCAGCCCCGTAAACACTGGCTAGGGATTGAATTTCGACGGCGTCCGCCAAGCTGGTCCCCTCCCCATGCGCCTCGACATACTGAATGTCGCTGGCGGACAGTCCCGCGCGTTGCAGCGCCTCTGCCAAGTTTTTTTTTCGCGCATGCCCCTCCGGCTCAGCCGCCCCCTGGGCGCAACCATCGTGGTTAACCGCGCTGCCGGCAATCAACGCGAGCACGGGATTTCCGGCCTTGACCGCTTCCGAGTAGTTTTGAAGAACCAATACCCCGCACCCTTCGGCCCGCACATAGCCATCGGCACCGCTATCGAAGACTCGGCAGCAGCCGGAGGGAGACAACTTTTGCTGGCGGTACAAAGCCAGGGAGGTTTCCGGTTTCAAGATGAGATTCACCCCTCCCGCCAAGGCTAGGTGTGATTCGCCCGAACGCAGGCTTTGACAAGCCAGGTGCAGCGCGACCAGCGAGGACGAACCCGCCGTATCCACGGCCATATTGGGGCCTTCCAAACCAAGAAAACGCGCAATCAGCCCCGAACCCACGCTCGCGGCGGCGCTCGGCTTCGGATCGGAGCCGTTCGCGGAAAAACCACCGGACACAACGGCGTCTGGGGCGAGATCAGCGCCAGAAATGCCAATGAAAACGCCGGTTGGGCTGCCTTTGAGGGCCGCCACTTCGAGGCCCGCATTTTCCAAAGCTTCCCACGCCACTTCCAGGAGAAGCCGATGCTGGGGGGCGGTGGACCGCACCTCTTCGGGCGTTAATCCAAAGAAATCGGCATCGAATCCAAAGCTGTTCTCATCGAGATAACCGCCCCGCAACGAAGGTATATTAACCAGCGCTTCCGGCTGGGCATTTTGTCCTGCCCATTCGGGCCATCGATTGACCGGGAAGCCAGACAGCGCGTCTTTGCCTTGTTCGAGCAGTGACCAAAATTGCTCGGGCGTGGCCACTCCGCCGGGAAAACGGCACGCCAGGCCGATGACCGCAATCGGCTCGTTTTGGGCGCACTCCAAGGACTGAATTTTCGCTTCGGCGGTTTTAAGGGCGAGCGCGAGTTTCTCCAAGGTATCGGCTGAGGGTGGCGGATTTTCCGGCATATAAAGCTTTCCCCATTTCGGGGACTATATTTCACTCGTCAGTTGGACGTAGGCGGGAGTGTCCTGAATTAAACTCAAATCGGATTCGTAAACCTGGGCGGGGCCGTTGTCATCAACCCGCTTGAAACCGGCGAATTTGTAAGTGACGTGCATCATCCGGTTGCGCTCGGTGGGCACTAATTCCGCCCGCAGAACGGCCTGGCGCCGGCGTGCCTGGGCCATGATGAAATTCAACATCACCGTCCCCAGCCCCCGGGAGATGACCCGGCAGGACATGAGCAGCAATTTAATCGTCCAGAGTTGGGATTGGGTTTCGAGGAGCGCGAGGCCGATTTTTCCGTAAGTGCCGAACCGGTCGTCCAACGAAGCAATCAGCAATAGGTGCGTGTCCGAGCGGATGAAACCTTTGAGTTCCTCATAGGAATAAGTGTAACCAGTAGAGTTGAGCTGATGCGTCCGAACCGTTAATTCCTCGGCGCGTTGCAGGTCGTTTTCCGTGGCGCGCGAAATATGAAAACGCATGTCGAGGCTGGCTAGAAACTCTTCTTTCACTCCCTGGAACTGCTCCTCGGCGGATTGGCGCTGGATATCGGCGCGATACATCTGGCGGCGATTGCGCGAATCCTCGGTCACGAACACCGGCTGCATTTCGGGCCGTTCGGGCAAAGTGGCCGCCTCGGCCGCGTCCAGGCACAGCACCGTCGGCAGCGCTTGGGATACTTCGGCGCGCTCGAAGGGCTGGTCATCCACGAAGGCCAGGGTATCGATCCCGATGTTAAGGCGTTCGGCAATGGTTTGCACGGCCGCCGATTTGGGATTCCAATTGATCTGCGGGAAAAGAAAGTAATCGGCCAGGCCGAATTCGCGCAGTCGGGCCATCGCGAGATCGTAATCATTGCGGCTGGAGATCGAATGCAGTATCCCGCGCGCGTCGAGCGTTTCAATCGCCTCCCGCACCCCGGGCCGGAGCGTGATGGTTTTATCCTCCAGCAGCGTGCCGTCCCAAATCGTGTGGTCCAAATCCCACACCACGCATTTGATTTTTCGCGCGGGCGCCGCGGTGGGAGCTGATTCGGCTGGCTCGGCTGGACTGGAAACTATATTTGAGGACATGGGGTAAACATACGGCAACGCCAGCGGTTATCCAGCGTTGCGGGCAATCATCATTTGCAGGATTTGGCTGCTGCCTTCGATCACTTCCATGACTTTGGCGTCGCGATAATAGCGCGCCACCGGATAATCACGGCTGAACCCGTTCGCGCCGTGAATTTGCACCGCGTCGGACGCGGCTTGGATCGCCACCCGGGAAGCGAAATATTTGGCCATGGCGGCGTCCAGAATCATTTGCGGATTGGCGGATTGGCGCCAATAACCCTCCTGCCAGCACAAGGCGCGGGCGGCTTTGACTTGCACGGCCATATTGGCCAGCATTTCTTGAATTAGCGCATGGTCCTTGATCGGTTTGGCGTACTGGACCCGCTGGGCCGCGTAAGCGAGCGAAGCGTCCAAGCAAGCCTGCGCCAGGCCAACAGCCCCCCACCCCACGCAGTGGCGGCCATAATCCAAGGCCGAGCCCGCGACATGGGACAACCCAAACCCCACGCGGGCGATCAGGTGAGATTCCGGCACGCGGCAATCCTTAAATTCCAAACAAGCCATCTGCGCGGCCTTGAAACCCGACATCGTGCTCACGGGAGTGACCGTCAATCCGGGGGTATCGCGCGGGACTAGCAAAGCGGCAACCCGGCTGCCACAGCGGACGAAAACCAGATAGAGATTGGACCGCAAGCCAAAGGAGGTCCACTTTTTGGAGCCATTGAGGGTAAACCAGCCTTGGTCCAACACCGCAGCGGTCTGCACGCCCCCGGCATCGCTGCCCACCCCGGGTTCGGACAAGGCAAACGCCGCAAGCGTCTCTCCCGCCGCGAGTTTGGGCAGCCATTGTTTCTGCTGCGCCTCCGTGCCCCAGCGCGCCAGCACATGGGCCACCATGCCATGCACCACGAGCAAACTCAGCACCGAACAACTTCCCCGCCCCACTTGCTCGCAGAGCAGGCCGCCAGTGAAACCGTCCATGGCCCGCCCGCCAAACTCCCGGCTGATGTTCGCCCCCAAATATCCGCCGGCAATGAGCGATTGGATGAGTTCCTCGGACACCCGGCCGCAATCGTCAAATTCATCGGCGAAGGGCGCCACGTGCTGGTCCACATACCGGCGGAACTCCTCCTGCGCCGAGATCTGTTCCGGATCCAGTTCCATTTTCATGGCGGGTGGTGGGGGTAATTATGAATTGGGGCCAGATTGCTTGCTCGCCACCAGCGCGGTGATCGCATTGATGGATTTGAAATTCTCGAGCACCAGATCGTCATCGCCAATTCGGGTCTGGAATTCCTTTTCCACGAACAGAACCAGCTGCATGGCAAACAACGAGTTCACGAAGCCTTCTTGAAAATAGTCCTGGTCATCCGCCAGATCGGGATGTTTGGTTTTCTCCCGCAAGAATGCCCTGATTTTGTCCTTGATGCTGGTCTGATCCATAAAGCGATTTTTTGAGGCGTAGCCGGCTTAATACGAGTAAAATCCCTGGCCGCTCTTGCGGCCTAACAAGCCGGCGTCCACCATCTTTTTGAGCAGCGGGCAGGGCCGGAATTTGGGATCGTTGAAACTTTCATACAACACATCCAAAGAGAACAGAATCGTATCCAAGCCGATTAAATCGGCGGTTTCCAGCGGGCCCATCGGATGCCCAAAACAGGATTTGAAAACCTTGTCCACGTCCCCGGCGCTGGCCACTTGCTCGTGCAAGAGGAAAATCGCCTCATTCACCGTGAGCATTAACACGCGATTGGAGACGAAACCCGGCGAATCGTTCACCACGACGAAGCTCTTGCCCATGCTTTGCAGCAAGTTGCGGGTGGCATCCAGCGTGGCGTCGCTGGTGTGGAACCCGCGAATCACCTCGACCGTGTGCTTTTGCGGCACCGGGTTCATAAAATGAATGCCGATGACCTGCGCTGGTCGCCGCGTGGCGGAAGCAATGCGGGTGATGGAAATGGCGGAGGTGTTGGCGGCATAGACACAAGCCGCCGGGCAGACACCTTCCAAAGCCGCGTAGACTTCTTGTTTGACGGGCCATTTCTCCGTCACGTTTTCGATCACATAAACCGCCTCGGAGAGGGCTTTGAAATCGGTTTCAAACCGGATGCGGGCGATGACTTCGGCCGGCTTTTCCGCGCGCCCGGCGCTTTTAAAGAATTTTTGAAAACGGAGCGCTTGTGCGATGTTCTCCCGGGCTTTCTCCAGCGCCGGGGCGTGGGCGTCAATCAACACCACCGCGTGTCCGGTTTGAGCTAAGTTCTGGGCCACTCCCGTGCCCATAATGCCGGCCCCCACTACACCGATGATTGGCTCGCTCATTGATTGGTTATCTGGTTTAAATTCCTCCCGCCTGTTTAATCCATATGCGGGATAAGAAGCAAGCGCTAACTCTTCGGACCCCGGCTTTTACGAAGCGAGCGCGGGCTGGGCCAAGGGCTTGCCCGCGAACCTCACGCGGGAGCCCCGGTCAGGCGGCCATATTCGAACTTAATCACCCGGTCCGCCACGCCCCAATAGGCCTCGTCGTGCGTCACCGCAATGACGGTTTTGCCCGCTTTCTTCAGATCCGCCAGAATCACCTCGTAGAAATATTTGCGAAAATGGTGATCTTGGTCGGCGGCCCATTCGTCAAAAACGCAGATTTCCTTGTCTTCAACCAACGCGGCAATCAGCGCCAAGCGTTTGCGCTGCCCGGTGGAAAGATTCAACGTCGAAAACCGGCCGTCCTTGAACTGGACCTTTTCCTCGAGTTTCATGAGGCGAATCAGGCTGTTGACCTTTTCCGCGTCCACGGATTCGGCGCCATAAAAGCGGTCAAAAAGATGGAAATCGCTGAAAATCACGGAAAACAGGTCGCGGTAGAAATAAAGCTGGTCGGGAGGAACGGGCTTGCCATCCAGCATTAACTGGCCGGAATCGGCGCGATAGAGCCCAGTCATCAGCTTCAGAAAAGTCGATTTGCCACTGCCGTTGCCGCCGGTGATGAAAAGCAAGGAGCCGCGCGGGATCGATAGGTCGACCGGGCCTACGGAGAAGCCGGACTCATCCTGTTGGTAAGGATAAGTGAAAGCGAGGTTTCTAAAATCGATCGTCTGGAAAGCGCCCAACGCCTTTCGCAGCTCGGGATTGGGCGGGGGCGTCGGCTCGATCCCGGCATCGAGCTGCTTTTCGAGCTGTTCGATATCGAACAAAGCCGCGTTCGTCTGCGAGAAAACCGGGATTGTTTGCACCATGGCCAGAAAATTGCCCACCAAGAACAGCACGACCGACGTAATGGCCATCACCTGCTCCCCAAAAGTCGGGAAATACCGCGGCATGATAAAAACGGTGAATAGCAAGATCAGATAGACGCCGATTTGGAGGTAGAAGCCGGAGATGATGTTCCGGCGGCCCGATTGGAGTCCTAGCTCGCGAGTCTCCTCGATGGTGTTGGCGTACGCCTCATACAGCGCCTGGCTTTTGGCGTCGTTGGTTTTGGTTTCCTTAAAACCCTCCATCAAATGAGTGAGGAACGTGGCTTGCCGGGCCTCTTGATTCGTCAGCCCCTCAAAGCGATTCCGCTGGCTTTTATCGCGCAGATAACGAACGTAGCCCAGAGCCGCCACGCCGATCATGACCATCACAAACGCCGGAAAGGAAAGCCACGCCAAGTACAAGGAGCAAACGAACATCATGAGAAACGTTTGCGAGGACGCCACCAAAATATCGGTGGCATTCAAGACCTGGCCAACGTTCCGGGAGATTTTGACGATCACCTCGTTTTGCCGCAGGGTTTCGACGGTGACGAGTTCGGAGCGGCGGATTTTGTCAAAAATGCGGACGCGCAACTTGCCTACCGCCGACTCCATGAGCATGCGCCCGCGCATGGCAGCGTTGACACTGGTGTAGGCGAGCAATGCGAGAGCCACCAAAAACAGGAGAAAATCCCGGGCGGCAACGGAGGATTTGTCGGCGGCGGCCGCGCCGGCGTTGATCAAGGCGACCAGCGCACTGTTGGAAATGCCCGCGACGCAAGACATCAGCACGATCACCCGCAGGGTTTGCGGCGACTCTTGGCTAACAAACTTGATTAGTTTCATGCGACTAACTATGGCGGCCGCGTGTTCCCACGTTCGATCCCGGGCCTGGTAATAACGGGAGATTCGGCGCGCTCACTGTAACTGAAGGTGGCATGGCCTCAAGCAAAAAGGACAGCGGGCCGCGACGGATCATGAGCCTGAAGCGAAGCTCTGCCTAAGTATTTATTTGTCGGCGGGCACTACCCCTGTTAAATTGGTGGCGTTACCTATATAATGTTCCGCGGGGAAGTTCGATCGCAACATGAATACTATGATTCGCGCATGGCTGTTAAGTTTGCTTCTGTGCCTGAGCGGCAGCGGGGTCCGGGCGGCGGACACAGCGCTTCCTCCCGCCAAAATTGCGGCCTCTTTTGTCATTTTGGGAGACAACCAAGTCGGCCAAGAACAAGCCTCGGCGAAGGACGCCAGCCACGCGAACCTCGCGCAACTGCGGCAAACCTTGAAAGATATTTCCGCGCTGGAGCCCAAGCCCGCCTACATCTTCTTCGCCGGTGATTTGGTGGACCATGGGGACGAAGACCCCGGCCAGACCATCGCGGACCGGCTCGACGCTTGGACCAAGATTTACCGGCAGGCCAGCCAGGAATTCGGCCTTCAGATCCCCCTGGTGCCGCTTCCCGGTAATCACGAAATGATGCGGGTCGAATTCAAGGACGGCAAACCCCTCGAAGCCAGCAATCCTCAAAGCTATGCCGCCTGGCAGAAATGGCTCGCCAGCAGTGGTTTTGGCCGGTTTAGCGGCAACGGCCCCACCGCCGCCGCCCCCAATTTGGATCAGCTCGCCGAGGATAATAGCCGCATCACCTACTCCTTCGATGACGCCGACGGCAATCACTTTATTATCATCAACACCTTCACCCTAAACCAGCAACCGGAACCCCCACGCGGCTGGATCCCATTTCATTGGATTGCCGAAGACGCGCGCAAAGCCGAAGCCAATCCGAACGTGCGCCGCATTTTTGCCTTTGGCCATATGCCGATCCGAATCGCAGGCTTGCCTTTTGACGCCCAAGGCGACAATAGCATTCTGAACACCGAAACCAATCCCCTCGCCCAGAAGCTTCAGGACACTTTTGGCCAATTAAGCAAATTCCGGGGCTATTTCTGCGGCCATCTGCACCTTTGGGATTGCAGCCTCCTGCCGGAAAGCAAAGATGTTTGGCAAGTCATTGCCGGCAATTCCGGCTCCAAACCAATCAAACGGAGCATGGGCGCCTGGCAAGCTCCCTTTTTCTATGGTTTCACGGTCACGCGAATTCACGAAGATGGCCGCATTGGAGTGGTTAGCTACCAGCGTCCGATCCCCGATCCCTATTACTCGGCCGCGCCGCAACCCCCGGCCATCCCGCAACCAGAAATCTTCCTCCCGCGAAAATAAGGAAATGCGCACCTTAAAATCCAAAAACAGCCTTGACAGCGCGAAGCCAGACCTGAACATTAAAAGTCGAGCTAGAAAAAGCCGACACAACAAACTGCCGATCATGAACTCAATTATCGATGCCACCGTGACGAAGGAACCCACGCCGCAACCTCCGGTTGACCACCTCCAAGCTGCCGAGGCCCTGGTGCGGAAGAACGTCTATATCTCCGCGGGCGTAGGCGTGCTGCCCGTTCCCTTCTTGGATTTGGCCGCGCTGACCGGCATTCAACTGAATATGCTTTATCAGTTGAGCAAGATTTACGAAATCCCCTTCAACCGCGAAGCCACCAAGAGCATTATTGCCACTTTGGTGGGCGGCAGCGGCACGGCCTTGCTGGCCCGTCCCGCCTGGAGCCTGTTGAAATCCATTCCCATGGTGGGCTGGGCGGTCGGCGGGCTCACCCTCTCGATTCTGGGCGGCGCATCCACCTACGCCCTGGGCAAAGTGTTCATTCAACACTTCGAATCGGGCGGCACATTTTTGACCTTCGATCCCCAGGCGGTCCGGGCGCATTACGTCAAGCTGCAGGAAGAAGGCCGCAAAGTGGCGGCGGATGCCGTCGCCAGCAAATAGTGGCATTCGGGAGAACATAACCCGGCCGGGATCGGCCGGCCGTGGCCAATCAGGTCGTCGCAGCAGAATATGAGGCGCCATACCATCCGTCGTCGCGTCGCAGGGTGGAAACTTTGCGAGTCTTTGCTTATTTCCGGAATCGTCACCCGGACGCAAAGCAAGCCCGGTCGGCAGCCGGGCCAACCGGCGGGGGGAAGGAGAGTTTGTGGATTACATTAAACGGTTTCTACGGGAGCGCCAGGCGGAATGGATCATTGGGGGCCTGATTTTCACCTTCGTGGTGCTTTATTTTGCACCCAGTATTTTTGTCACCATCAAAGAAGGCGAAGCGGGCGTTTTATACCAACGATTCTTCGGCGGCACCGTTCGCGACCAGGTTTTTGGTGAGGGTTTACATGTAATCTGGCCCTGGGATAAGTTAAGGGTCTACAATGTCCGCATTCAAGAAGCCCGGCGGGTAGTAGAAGTCTTGGATAATACGGGTCTTCAATTTAGCGTGAACGTCTCGATCCGCTACCATCCTGAATATAACGTCCTCGCTTTGTTGCACCAGAGAGTAGGACCGGACTATCTCGATAAAATTGTGATCCCGGAAGTCGAAGGCGTGCTGCGCACCACCGCGGGCACTTTGGACGCACACGGATTGTATGCCAACGAGCATGAGGTTCTCGCCAATATCGTCAACCAAACCCTGGCCAAAGCTGGGGAAAAATACGTCACCATCGATGATGTTATCATCCGCAGCATCGTGCTGCCGGAACCTATTCAAGCGGCCATTCAGAAAAAACGCGAGGAAGAGCAACTCGCCGAAGCCTATGTTTACCGGCTGCAACGGGAAGAGGACGAAGCCAAGCGGAAAGTCATCGAATCCAAAGGCTTCAAAGACGCCAATGACATTCTCAGCTCCTCGCTCAACTCGAATGTGCTGAAGTGGAAAGGAATCGAAGCCACCATGGCTTTAACCCTGTCGACGAACACGAAGGTGATCGTGGTTGGAAATGGCTCCCAGGGGCTCCCCATTATCCTCGGAGCGGACAAATAACCGGCTTTTTTCCAAACCATGCGATTTCTTCTGCGAGTCACGTTATTTCGAATGGTCTTGCTGTTCGGACTCATTGTCTTTTTCGTGTGCTCCCCGTATGACTTCAACAAAATCGCTCGCCGAAATCGGGAAGCCCACACCCAAGATGCGGTCGCCCCGCTGGAAATCGCGCTGGTTTGGCCGCATAGCAACGCCCATTTTTTCCTCGAGGGAGCCGAACTAGCCGTCCGCGAAATCAACGCGCACGGCGGGGTCATAATTGCGGACGACAGAGGAAATCTGGTGCCCACCCGCCTGGTGACGCACGAGTACGATGAGTTTGAATTTAGCACCGTGGAAGCCTTGGCGGCGCACATCGCCAAAAACCCCAACCTGTCGGCTGTCATCGGCCACAGCGAACCCGATTCGGCCATCCGGGCTTCTGTCGCCTATCAAGACAACGGGCTGCTTTATATTTCCCCATCGGTGTCGGACAGCCGGCTTACCCAGCACAGTTTCTGGACCACGGTGCGCACCGCGCCCGAAGACGGGGTCATCAGCCGCGCCATGATCGAATACGCCCTCAAGCAAGGGTGGCAAAAGGCCGCGATTCTGTATGTGCGAAACACCTATGGCGGCACTTTTAACAATTTGCTGCGCGCGGACATGGGAAAAATGTACGCGCGCGGCAAAGGGGACACCAATCAGGTATTGAACATGGAATTGGCCTTCCAAGGATATTACGGCGAGGACGAAACCAGTTTTTACCCGTTGATTTCCGCGCTGCTGAAACAAAAATTCGATGTCGTCTTCCTCGCGGATTCGCTAATTGGACACTCCATGCCGCGCACTCTCACGCTCATCAGCCAGTTGCGGGAGATGGGGGTTAAGGGCCCTTTGATGGGCACCGAAGAGCTTCACTCGGACAAGCTGTGGCCCGCCTTAGGCGAAAGATCCGATGATATTTTCGCCGTGAACATATTCGATCCGCAGGCTGGAAAAACCAATCAAATCACGAGCCAATTCCGGATCGCCTTCCGGAAAGCTTACACCAACCAGCCCACCATGCAGGGTAGCAAGGCCTACGAAGCAGTGATGCTGCTGGCGCAAGCGGCCGAAAGAGCCCAGTCTAAGGTGCCCCTCAAAATGGCCACGATGTTCCGCAGCACTGCGCGCTGGAATGGGCTGCAAGGCGAAGGATCGTATGAGTTTTCTTTGGACGGCGGCATCAGGAATAAAAAGGTGATTATGGAACAAATGCGAGATGGACTCTTCAGGCCGCCAGTGATTCCGGAATTGTTCACGGTTTGCACCAACGAAATGGAGCCCCCGAAAAAGCATCGAAGGAAATAATATGATACTCGCCTACACCCTCTATTTTGCGGTCAGCATCGCTATCGCCATGATCGGAGCCAACCGAAAGTTCGGTTTTTGGGGATACTTTTTTGCCTCTTTGTTATTCTCGCCTTTGATTGGCGTGCTGCTGGTCATAGCTTCCGACAAGCGGCCCGTCTCCCCGAACCCTACCCAATCTGGCCCTCGCCTATGAACCGCGAATCCATTTTCGCGGTGGTAAAGTCCAACGTCCTCAAGATTTTGCCCGAAGTTAACCCCGACCTCATCACCCTGGATACAAGCCTGGCCGACCTGGGCGCTAATTCGGTCGATCGCGTCGAAGTCACCATGTATTCGATGGAAGCGCTAAACCTGAAAATCCCCCGGGTTGAATTGCATGGCGTGCAAAATCTGAAGGGGCTCGTCGACGTGCTCCACGCGCACTTAAACGGAAAATAGGCCCGCCCGATGCGCGCGCAGCACCGAGTGGCGGTAACCGGGATGGGGGTCGTCACCAGCATTGGACCTGATCTGGGGTCTTTCGCGCAAGCGCTGCGACAGGGCGCATGCGGCATCTCTTGGTTGCGCCGCATTCCCACCGCTAAAATCCCCGTCAAAATCGGGGCGGAAATTCCCGGCTTCGACTGGCGCCAAGCGCTGGAAACGGTTCCCGGGGCGGATGACAAATTCCGGGCGCGGGCCCGCAAGATCCTCCAGCGGACTCCCGAATCGATCCGGCTGAGCGCTTGCTCGGCCGCGCAGGCCATGGCCCAATCCAGCCTGCTAGGCTCAACGTCGGCAGCGGGCCGCAGCGGACTGATCGTAGCCGGCAGCAACCTGCATCAGCGCTATATTCATGAAAATAGCGCCAAGTTCCTCACGGAACCTGAGTACATCAACCCCAGCTACGCGCTCTCCTTTCTGGATACCAGCCAAGTGGGATGCCTCAGCGAAATGTTCGGCCTGCACGGCATGGGCTACACCGTGGGAGGCGCCTCCGCCAGCGGCAATGCCGCCTTATTTCACGGCTGGCAGTGGATTCGCGCCGGAATTCTAGACACCTGCATCGTGGTGGGCGCCTCGGCCGATTTTTCCGCTCTCGAACTCCAGTCTTTTTCCATCCTCGGCGCCGCCAGCGGCGAACCTTACGCGACTCCGCCGGAACAGGCTTGCCGCCCCTTCGATCGCGACCGATCCGGCTTCGTTTTGGGCGAGGGAAGCGGCTGCGTGATTTTGGAAAATTTTGAGCATGCCCGCCGCCGGGGAGCCAATCTCTTGGGAGAACTCCTGGGGGGCAGCTTGATTCTTGATGGAAATTCGCTGGCGAATCCATCGGTGGCGGGAGAAATCGAAGCGATGCAGACGGCGTTGCGCGAAGCGGAGGTGGAGGCGGCGGATATTGGATACGTCAATGCCCACGGCACCGCGTCCCACTTGGGCGACCAAGTGGAATGTGAAGCGCTGGCGGAAGTTTTTGGCCATCGGCTCGCCGAAGTTTCCATCAATTCCACCAAATCGCTGACCGGCCATTGCATGTTCGCGGCCGGAGTCATCGAGTTCATTGCCTGCGTCCTGCAATTAAGCGAGGGCTTTTTGCATCCCAATTTGAATTTGGATCATCCGCTGGATGCGAGGCTGAACTTTGCCGGCCCAGCCGCGCGGCCGTTGGCGGCGAAGCTGGCGCTATCCAATGGCTTTGGCTTTGGCGGGTTTAATTCCTCCTTAGTGCTGCGCAAACTCGAGCTTGCGCCAGAGTGAGCGAGCATTTCCAGCGCCTGGATTTGACACGCCGATTCCTCAGTGGTGATGACGCCTATCCGCCGCGCCATACACTTCCTGGAATACGGTTTCGATCCGGCGCAAAGTGTCCTGCGAACGATGGAACGGCGTCATGAGCGGAAAGGCGCGGGAAGTGGAAGCCGGGTCAAGCCCATGCTTGAGAAACGAGGCCAAAGTGCCAAACGGCCCCAGATCGATATAGTCCGCCCCTCCCCTGCCCTCCAGCCAGCTGATCGTTTCCTGGAAACGCACGGGACGGCGCGCCACTTCCCAGAAGAAGCCGGACGGAAGCCGCGTCAACTGCGTCAAATAAGCGGCGGAAACGAGCGGATAAGCGAGTTCTTGAGGAGCAATAGCCCCCATTTTCTCCCGGAAAGCCCTTTCCACAGGCGCGAGGAGTGGCGAGTGAAACGCCACGGCCACGGGCAGGCGTTGGTGCAATATGTCCCGTTCGTGAAGCCGCTGGGCTACGCGTTCGATGGCGATGGGGAGTCCGGAAAGCACGAAATGCTGGCGGGCGTTGCGCGCGGCGATCCAGGTATCCGCATAAAGCGGATCACACGCATCCCAAATGTCCGGCGATTCCAAGATGGCCAGCATCGCGCCGGTTCCGGCCGACGACGTCAACAGCCGAGCTTGGTTGATCAGCAGTTCCAGGATCGATTCCAGCGAAAAGGCGCCCGCCACCGCGGCCGCGATCATTTCCCCCAGGCTGTATCCCAGCAGCAAATCGGGTTTCATCCCCCGGTGCAAAAGCGTTTGGGCGAGGCTATATTGAACCGCAAACAACGCGGGATGCGTGTGGCGCAGCTCGACAAAATCCGCAAACCGGTCCCGGGCCTCCGAATGAAAAAGCACCCGCAAGAGAGATTCTCCCCCCAGCCGCCCCGCCACTTCATCGCACCGATCCATCGTGTTCCGAAACACCTGGTCGGTCTCATAGAGACCACGGCTCATGCCATAGTATTGGGAACCCTGCCCCGAAAACATCCAAACAATTTTTCTCATCCCTTGCCTCCAGCGGAATTTTGCGGTTCCTCGCCTCGCCTTGGGCCGGACGCCGGGAGGCTGGGCCGGCCCAATTCAAAAACAATTTCGGTTCGTTTGGGCAACACCAGGGTCAGCACACTGTCCCCGCAAATCCAGGAATGAAACCGGTATTGGGCCAGGTTTTTGTAGAGCCCCCGACACTCGCATTCCCCGATTCTCTCCAGCGACTGAATCTCGAATAACGCAAACGGGCAGGTCAATCCGGTATGCAGCGTTTTGGAGAGCGCCTCCTTCGCGGTCCACAACAAAGTGGCCGCCGCGGGCGCCTCCAGCCCGAGCCGGGCTGCTTCGGCAAGCTCGGCCTCCACACATTGGGACGCCATGGTGGCGACCCTCTCGGGGTCGATCGATTCGATATCCAACGCCATGGGATGAACCGCCGGAAAGGCAACGGCGCAAACCATCGCCTCCGAGTGAGTGATGCTGACCTGCCAAGGATCGCTCATGGGAAAACAAACCACTGGGTTCTGGAAGATGCCGGGGGCGATGCGGATATCGGCGAAGGCCGGATTGCCCAAACCCGGCTGGAGCGCCCGTTTGGCCGCGTATCTCCCAAGCAGGTAACTAATGCGCCGGCGCTCGGCGGGCAGCGGCACGAAATACGCCAATTCCTCCGGATGCAGGATGGTGGCTGCATGCTCCTTCAGCGCGGGATACGAATCTGTGCCCAGCGAAGCGAAACGCCCTGTATGACACGCTTCCTGGCGCCGGAGTTCAAAGGTTTGCGGATGGCCCGCGAACGCGGGAAAGCCAGCCCGCTGGGGAGAACCATCTGGTGATGGGAGTTGGGAGTTGGACATCGTTGAGAAGTGGCTTCAATGAGGAACCGGCAAAGAGCGGATGGTCTGGGCCAGCCACCCGAGGACATCCCATTCTTCCGCGGCGGCGCCCGGCCAATGGAAGAGCATTTCCCAAAAGGATGCCGGTCCTTGCCAATACTTGGTAATAGTTGCGACCGAATAATCGGCCAGCATTAAGGAATGAAAGACAATGAGGCTGGCCACACCTAGCCGGTAATCGTCCAGCAATTGTTCCCGGGAATAATCACGCACTCCATTCGCCTCCAGCAAGGAGTGGTACAGATCGACCAACCGGCGCTCGTGCTGGCGGCGCTGGCCGGGGAGCAAACCGGTCACCACAATGCGGGCCAGATCGTGAGCGCCATTCTGGATGGCAACATTTTGCCAATCGATAACCCATGGCAATCCGCCGCCTTCGTCAGGAAAGAGTATCTGCCCGCGATGAAACGAGCCATGGCACATCGTTAAGGGACGGCTCCGGGCGTATTCCGCCAAAGGCCGCGCGTGGGCCAGCCACAGTTCCAGAATACGGCAGCTCACTTCCCCCATTTCACCGCGATGCCCCCCGTCATTGATGCGCGCAAAAGCGCGAGCCGCCTGGCTCCGGTGTTTTTCAACCACGGCTAAATCGCATCCGTGGTCGATGCCGTCCAACGCCGCTCCCCACCATTTGGCGTGAAAGGGGGCCAAGCAACGGACCGCCTTTTCAATCTCCTCCACTCCCTCCGCGCTGACTTCCCGGCTGTGGGCGTGGGCGAAGTATTCCAAGAGCAGCACGCAAGTATTGGCGCGCTCGTCAAATTCGGCGGCGTAGCAGGCGGGGGTCGGGATGCCGGGGTGCGCGCCATAACGCGCGTAAAACGCGATCTCACGCTGGTAAAGCCGGTGTTCGCGAACCGCTTCGCGAACCGCTTCGCTCTCCGAGGAAAATTTGGCCAGCACCTGGTTGGGAGCCGAGCCACCGGGATCATCGTACGTGAGCGTCAAAACGTGAACGGAGGAGGTCCCGCCCCGGCCCGAAGCGGGGGCGGAATCGAAGCGGACAATCTTCCGGCCGCCGAGCAAGCCTCGCCGGGCAAAGGTTTCATTGAGCCAATCGGCGGTCAGTTCGGAGATATGGGCCGGAAATGACATGAGTTATTTTGGCGTTAAAGCGCTTCCCCAAATCGGTGGTTGATGTTTTCCTTCACTACTTCCTGGTGAAACGTTTTGGCGTGCATGGCCAGCTCTTCCTTGACGGTGAGCGGAATCTGGTTGCGGAGTGAAGCCGCCAGCAGGTCTTTTAACGCGATCAAAGACACCCGGGGTTTTAGCGCCAGCGAACGCGCCATTTCGAGCGCGTACGGATACACCTCGGCCCGCGGCAGCACGGGAAAGGGAACACCCCTTTGCTTCAATTCTTCACCCCGGTAGTTCCGCGCTAGAAACAGCATCTCCGCCCCCAAAGCGGCGCCCAATTTTGCGGGCAACACGCACGTGGCTCCCATGCCCGGGGTAAACCCGAAATTCATGAAATTGGCCGCGTAGACACTCTCCCGGCTCAGGACAATCAAATCCGCAAACAATCCCATGACCAGCCCGCCCCCGATGCCATGCCCTTGCATGGCCGCGATGACGGGGAGCCGGCAATCCAGCGCCAGGCGGTAAAGATTCGTGTCCGCAAAGCTCGCCCGGCCTTCGTGCAGATCGAGCAACCCTTGTCGGGTGCCGCCCGTCGCAAAATAAGTGTCGCACCCGGTGAGCAGAACCGTTTTGGCTTGTTCGTTGCTCGCAATGGTATCGAAAGCTTGGAGCAAGCCAGTAACCAACTCGTTGGTGAAGGCGTTGCCATGGGCCCGATCTTGCATCTTCACGCGGAGGATGCCCGGCTCGATTTCCAAAAGTTCGACCACGGATTCGCTCATACGCCAGGATCTTCCCAGGGAAAAAGGCCGGTTTGCACGTAGCGGGAAATCATCCGCAAGTTCTGTTCATTGGAAAACATTTCCCGATTGCCGGCCAAAGCCGGCTCCCGCGAGCGGATAAGAAAATCATCCAGACGCCCTAAATATTCCTTATAACGGATAATGGCGTCCTTGGAAAGCCGCCGCAAGCGCAGCAAGTGGCGGCGCAACAGATCGGCGCTGTTGGCTTCGCAAACGTCGACCAACCCCCATTGGCGCGCCTGTTCGGCGGCCACGGGTTGCGTCATCAACGTCATGTAATGGGCCTTTTGCCGCCCGATCCGGCGAATCAGAAACGGCAGCACGCAGGCCGGGTACAGGCCGAACAGCAGCTCTGAGAGACTGAAGGTGGCGGAAGCTTCGGCCAGAACAATGTCGCAGGCGGCCACAAAACCGATGCCCCCGGCGTTGGCCTGCCCCCGCACGTGGGCGATGGAAATAAACGGACCGGCGGCCAACCGCAACCACAAGTCGTATAGTGGGCCGGGATTCTGCTCGCGCTGCTCGCCATTCGCATACGCGCGTTGAACCTGTTGAAAATCGGCGCCAAAACAAAAGACCTCCGGGGTGCCTTCCAGGACGACAATCGTGGTCGAATCGTCCAACTCCGCCAGGGCGCGGCCGCATTCCTCGATCATTTGGCTGTTGATCGTGTTCCGGGCCTCGATCCGGTTCAGCCGAATGACGCAGACCGGGGCCTGCTGCTCCACTAAAATGGTCTGAAAGGATGAGTTCATGTCTGCCAACCCCGCCGCCGGATACGAGCTGCGGCCGAATATTCAAATTCCAGTTAGGCCGCGCCCCAATAAAAAGCCCGCGGACCGCGGCGTTATAGCAAGCCTCGCCGTGGCTTGCCGATATATTTCCTCGTTTTACGAGCCTTGCGGGAACCATTCGTATTCCCGGTGATAATCCTTAATTTCCGCCAAGTACAAACGCGGCGAACCGTTCCCGGCGGCGCGCGCCTCCCGCAAAAACGCCGGGTCCAGTTTGACACTCCGGGTGCCAAAGCGCACGGCGTTGGCGCCGCGCAAGATCGACTCGTATTGCTCGAGGCTCAGTTCGTAGCGTTCATCCAAGCGCTTGGCGATGCCTTGCTGGCGCACCCGGCGTTGGCCCTCGGCGTTGACCACGCCGCTAAAAAACTCCGAACAGCACCCGGAACCATAGGAAAAACAGCCCAGCCGCTTAGGTTCTGTGAAATCCCCGTAATCGATCACCCCCGCCAGAGCCAGCGAAGTCGAAGCCCCCATGATGTTGCCCACGCGCTGGCAATACTTCATCCCGGGCATCACTCGGCGCTCGAAATCGGCTTGAATCTCGTTAGCCACCGCTTTGGAGTGCTTGCGCATCATCATCCGGTGCGCGCCTTTGACCATCCCGCCGAACGGAGTGTGAAATGCCAGATAACCAAAAGTGGTGGCGTAATCGGCGTCCGCCACGCGCTTCTGGTATTCTGCAAACGCGTTTTCCAAGCAGTCCAGGTATGAAAGCAAGGAGAGATCGGCATCGCCTGCGTCGCCGTCGGGAAAGGGCCGGCAGGCATCCATCACCTCGTAACCGTAATACCCGTTGGCGCCGATATCAGCTTCAAACACATACGGGCAATCGCTCACCAGCATGGCCACCGCGCCCGCGCCACCGCTCGGCTCGGTGAAGGCCCAATCGCCTTTTAAATTAAGCGCCTCGTCCTCTCCAAGAATCATGCGGGAAATGTCGCTGGCCACCACCAGCGCTTTCGCCCCGGGCGAAGTTTGCGCGAGCACAAACTGGATCGCCATCTGCAGGCCCGCGACACCCGAATAGCACGCGTTCTTCAACTCGAACAACCGGCAATTCCGGCTCAGCCCCAAGTGATGATGCAGGTAGGTGCTTAGGGACTTGGCAAAATCAAGGCCGGACTCGGTGCAAGTCACCAGCATCTCGATGCGGCCTTTGTCACCGGGGGATAAAGCGTCTACCAATGGTTTGGCCGCATTCACGCCAAAACTGACCGGGTCCTCCGCGGGCAGCGCCACGGTCTTCTGTTTCATCAACAGGTTTTCGAACCTGACGGTGTCTAAACCGCGATGCTTGGCGAGTTTGGCGACGTCCAAAAACGCCGAACCGCCATAAACGTTCATCGCCTCGATGCCAACATGAATGCTCATCAATAACCTTTGTGTGCCTGCCCCACTTTAACGCCTCGGGCGCCCAACTGGTGGGAACCGCCTAAACCCACCCGGCTTCCCGAAGTTTTCCCCGCGACTCGGTGCCAGCATTGGTAACATGTCTCAAGACAACTCGCAATCGAATTGAAAGTTTCACCGAAGCGTTGCCCGGTGAATATTTCGAATGAAAATTGACGCCCGAAATAGCCGTTGCTAACCTGCGGACATGGCGAATCCCAATGAATTCGGAGACATCATCCTGCTATCCGGCACCACTTGCGCGGGCAAGACGACCATCGCCCAAGCGATGCAGCGGATCTCCGAAAAGCCTTATCTTTCGACCGGCCACGACGACTTCCTGCCCATGTTCCCCCTCAAGTATGTGGGCTTGGACAAGTCGATCCAGCCCAAAGTGCACATCTGGCCGGAACCCGGAAGCCCCCTGACTCGGGAAGGTTATGAGGTCATAGTAAGCCAGGCGGGAGATCCGCCTGAGTTTCACCTATATTGCGGCCCCACCGCCTGGCGCTCCCTTCAAGGCATGCACGCCGCTTTTGCGGCTTTGGCTAAAGAGGGCAACCATGTCCTCATCGCCGACGTCGTTTCCGAAGTGCTTTTGGCGGATTATTGCCAGGCTTTGCAGGGGTTGCGGACTTATTTGATCCACCTGGATTGCGCCCTCGAAGAATTGGAACGCCGCGAGCGATCCCACGCCAACCGCACCCCGGGCGGCGCCCGCGTTCAATATAACGCCGTGCGCGTGCCGGGAGAATTCGATTTGGTGGTGGATACCGGGGCCGCCAGCCCCGAGGACTGCGCCCGGCAAATCCTCAGTTTCGTGGCCTCCCATCCGCCCGTCAAATTCGCCCAATTGGCGGCCCGCTATGCGAATTGGAAGGCCGGAGAATTTCCCCTTCAAATCTGGTAGGCGGCGCTTTCCGGGCTTTTCCGCTTACCACCAGGGAACGGGAAATTGCGTCACCGAGCGTCCGGCATAACGCTCCACCAACCCCGCAAAAACTTTGGGCGGGTGGTGGGCGACATAATCCAGAATTTGTTCCGCGCACCGCGTGGGATTGTCTTTCTCGGTATTGACCCGCAGATCGTATTCGCCCGGAACATGGACCTGATCGAACTGGGCGCGCGCGCAGCCGACAGTGCGGTTGGGCATGACGTGCTCCCGGCGTTCCAATTCCTGGAGCGAACAGTCGACGCCAACGAAATAAACCCGGAGACCCTTGAAAGCCTCGCAATATTCGGGCAGCAGGCGCTCGGTGATGATATCGCCCAAAACCAGATTGTTTCCGGCCCGGGCCATCGCCGCGTAGGCGCGCGTCATGCCTTTTAAAATGTTCCACGCGGTCCGCCCCACCATCATTTGATAAGTAATGGGATCGGCCACCTTTTGCCGCACCTCGAATCCCTCCTGCGTCAAGGCGTTGCTCGTCACGGCATAGGGATGATGCGGCGGCTGCAGGATGGATTCGTGCAGCATGACGTACTTGACGGCCATCATGGCGATAAAAATATCGTAGTCGGTCGCCAGATAGGGTTTGACCGATATTTTTTGCAGCTCGCGGGTCAAAGTGGTTTTGCCGGCGCAAGTCGTGCTGTTAATGAGAATTATCTCGCCTTCTTCGCTCATGGGATCAATGCCTTTTCCCGCTTCGCGCGGGGAATGGTTCAATGGGTCGCGCGCGGCCCATTATTTAACGGTGAGCCCGGGGCCAACCGGCTCGGATTAATGGCGTTAGTAATAGGGGGTTGCCCGCAGGCTGTCAACTCCGGCCCGATTTTTTGCCGCGCCGCTTCCCGGGCTTGGCGGGCAAAGGTTGTTTATCCAGCGCCTGTAATTGGCTCGCTACAGAGAGCACGGCAGGCGCCTGTAAAATAGAATCGTGAGATCCCGGCACGGGGACAAATCCAGCAGCCATGCGGGGCAGATATTTCTCCCAAATGGATTGAGTTTCCTTCATCAAACGAGCGCCGACCCGCTTTGCCGACGTCGTGCTGGGCATGCCGGAATGTTCCATCGCGTAAAAATAAGTAACTTCGCCCGGAAAAACCTGCGTCGCCCGATAGTCCGCCAAAGCCCGCTGGTGCGCAGCCAGGACTTCGGCAAAATGCTGGGCGCAGTTCCCGGCTTCGAATTCCGGCTCGGGCGAACGATTTCCCGCAGTGAGGTGGAAGGAGAAATTCCCGGCAATTCGCGAAAAACTTTCGAAATGCTCCGGCAGATAACTGTCGATCAGAATGAGCCGGTCCACCGGTTTGCCTTGCTGGGCCAGCTGGCAAGCCATTTCATACGCGATTACGCCGCCCATGCTCCAGCCTCCCAGGCAATAGCCAGTCCCCGGCGCCGGAAGCGGCAACCGCTCAAGATAAAACGCCGCCAATTCCTGAATACTGGCCAACGGGGCGCATTCGCCCAACCGGCCGGGAGCGTGAAAAGCATAAACCGGCTGCTCGCTCCCCAAAGCGCGGCTGAGCGGCAGAAAACTCGAAGCGCCACCGCCGATCCCCGGCACCAGGTATAATGGCGGGCGATTTCCGCGCGCTTCCAACGCGACGAGATAGGAGTTGCCTTCCGAAACGCTCCCAGCCTCTAGCCGAACCGCCAGTTCAGCCACGGTTTTTGCTTCAAAAAGAGTGGCCAGCGGCAAATGGGTTTTAAACTCCGCATTGACCTTAGCCATCAAACTCAGTGCCGAAAGCGAATGCCCGCCTAAATCGAAAAAGCTATCCTCTAGGCCGATCTTATCCAAGTCCAAGGCTTTTTGCCAAAGCGCCTTCAAACGGGACTGTGTGGGGGTCTCCGACTCCGCGCTGGCATCCTGGGATGCCGCCCGCGCGGGCCGTTGCGAAAGGCTGCGCCGATCCACCTTGCCACTGGGAGTAAGCGGCAGGCAATCCAGCGCGATAAACTCGCTCGGAATCATGTGTTCGGGCAAGCGCGCTTTGAGCTGCTGGCGGAGCCACGGCAAGCGGATGCCCGGCCCCGTCGCCACATAAAAGGCGGCCAGTTTTTTGCTCTCCCCTTCCCCGCGTGGCACGACCACCGCGTCGCACACGCCTTCAAGCCCCTGCAAAACGGCTTCAATTTCGCCCAATTCAATGCGGCAGCCACGAATCTTGACTTGATGGTCGAGCCGCCCCAGGAACTGGATTTCGCCTTCCGGAGTCCACCGCGCTAAATCGCCGGTTCGATAAAGCCTCGCGCCAGGTTCGAAAGGATTATCCACGAACTTCTCCGCGGTGAGTTCCGGACGATTCAAATACCCCCGGGCCAGAGCGTCGCCCGCAAGGCAAAGCTCGCCCGTCAAACCGGCCGGCAGCAGGCGCAATTGCGGATCGACCACATACAGGCGCACATTCGAGATGGGCTTGCCAATGGTTATTCTTGCCCCGCGCGCGCACTGTTTGCTGGTGACATCGATCGCCGCCTCGGTGGGCCCGTAAAGGTTGTGGAGCGAAGTTTTGTCAAATCGCTCGAAGAAGCGCTCCGCTTGAACCGCGGTCAGTTCCTCGCCACTGCAAAATACTTGCCGGAGAGTGCGGCATTCATGGACGCGATCAACGCTCAGAAAGGCCTGCAGCATGGAGGGCACAAAATGCAGCACGGTTATGGCCTGCGCCTGGATGAAATCCCGAAGATATTCCGGATCTTTATGCTTCCCGGGTGCGGCGAATACGAGCCGGGCGCCAACCATGAGTGGCCAATGCAATTCCCAGCCGGAAACATCGAAACTAAAAGGCGTCTTTTGCAGCACCCGGTCCGCTTTCGTGAGTTGATATTCCCGTTGCATCCAGAGAATGCGATTGCACAGGGCCTGATGCTCCACCATAACCCCTTTCGACACGCCCGTGCTGCCGGATGTATACAGCACATAGGCGAGATGGCGCGCTTGGACTTCTCGCTTCAGGGTGCTCGGGAGTTTTCCCCGGTTGCCGCCAGCCTTCTCTTCCTTATCAAGATATAAAACGCGCGTTGTTTCAGCCTGGAGCGGCGCGACTTTGGTGGCCAGATGCGTCTGCGTGAGAATCCAGGAAGTCTTGCTGTCTCCCACCATGAAGGCCAGGCGCTCCTGCGGATAATCTGGATCGAGCGGCATATAAGCGCCGCCCGCTTTTAGAACGCCGAGGATGGCCACGATCATTTCCAGGGAGCGCTCGAGAAACAAGCCCACGATGGCATCGGGCTGCACGCCCAACCGCTGCAACTGGAGCGCCAATTGCGTGCTGCGCCGATCAAGTTCCCGGTAGGTCAGCGTTTTCTCTCCAAAACTCGCCGCCACCGCTAGGGGCGTCTTCCGGGCCTGGGCTTCGAAGAAATGATGAATGCAGGCGTCCTTAGGATAATCGCACGCCGTGTCGTTCCATTCCACCAGCAAGGTATGCCGTTCTGCGGGGGTGAGCAACTGTTCGGCTTCGGGAATTCGCTGGGGCTGCGACAGGGCGGATTCGAGCAGCCTACCCATTTGGGAAACCATGCGCGCAGCAGTGCCCTCACTCAGCAGAGTCGGATTGAATTTCAAATTCAGCTGAAAACCATCCGCCTGCTCGATCACTTCCAGGGCTAATTCGTATTCCCCTTCCTGGTGCAGCCCCTCGATCCAAGTGATAGGAAACGCTTGTTCCATCGCCTGATTCACCGCTTCGGCCTCTTCGGGACGCAGAAAATTCTGAAACTCGAAGGCCGCTTGGAAAACCGGGTGCGCCCCCTGCCCCGACAATTTCAAATCGCGCACCAGCGCGGGAAACGGATAACGATTGGCCAAGGCCGCCAGCATGGTTTGCTGGACCGACCGCGCAAAGTCCACAAACGGCTGCCCGCCGATTTCCCGGCTGCGGATCGGGACCATGTTTACGAAGTACCCGATGAGCGATTGAAAGCGCGCGCCCGCGCGTTCATTAACGGGCATGCCGACGACGATATCCTTTTGATGGGAATAAAGGCTCAGCAGTTCCTGGAAAATCGCCAAGAAAACCGAAGATTCGTAAAGTCCATGCTCTTTTCCAAACAATCGCAACCGCCGGGCGAGCTCGGGCGCCACGGTGAACGAGACCGTTTGCCCCGCAAAGGGCCGCGCCTGGGAACGTGGATAATCCAAGGGAATCTCCAGCGGCAAACGCTCCCCGGATAATTGATCCTTCCAAAACGCCAGGCGGCGCGCGCCATCGACCCCTTCCAACCGGGCGCGCTCGAGGTTTACGTAATCGCCGTAACTCGCGGCCAAAGGCGGAAGCTCCGGCTGGCGCCCCATTCGCAACGCGCGATAAGCCTCCAACAATCCCCGCATGAAAATCGCGAATGAACTGCCGTCGAAAACCACATGATGCACCGTAAATAAAACAATGGTTTCCTTATTGGAGATCACCAGCAACGTGGCGCGGAGCAAAGAGTCTTGAATCAAATCGAAAGGTGCCTTGATCTCCCGCTGGAGCCAATCCTGCACCTGGCGCTCGCTCCATCCCTGGCCATCGATCACCCGGACCTTCACTGAATCCGCGGGTTGGGCCACGAACCCAGGCACGCCATTGTGCTCCACGATGCGGGAGGCGAGCAACGGTTGCCACTGGAGCAAAAACTCGAAGGCCTTTTGAAAACGTGGAATGTCCAAAGGCCCCTTGACCCGAAAGCCGAGCGGGCAATTATACGCCGCCATGGCGGGGACGGCTTTTTGGAGCGCCCACAATCCCTTTTGCCCTTCCGATAAGGGGCAAATGCCGTCAAAAGCCTGCTCCAACGCGGGTCGAACCGCAGGAACCGTAATGCGCGTGGCGCGGACGCGGTTTATTTTGGGAGCGTATTCGCGAGCCAAATGCGTTGCGAAAGCGGAGACGCTGGCGTGCTCGAAAAGGAGAGCCGGTGAAAGCGGTTCATCGAGGAGCCTTCCCACGGCTTGCAGGGTCTCGACCAATCCCAACGAGCCTAAGGGCAACTCCAGGTAACTGCTGTCCGCGCGGATCGACTCCAACGGGCACTGCATTTGCGTGGCCACCGCCTGTCGCACGATCAATTCGGCCTTGGCTGCGGGCGCCAGTTCGTCCCCGAGTCCCGCTTCACCTTCGGCTGCGAGAGTAAATTGCCACGCTTCCGCCGCGTTCAAAGCAGGCGGCGCCAGTTTTGCGGCGGCCGGTTCGGCTGTGGCCTCCGGCGCGCCAGACTCGGGAATCCAGTACCGTTCTGGGGCGAAAGGATAAGTGGGCAGAGCGATGCGCGCCGGATGCGCCGGGCCATGAAGCACATTCCAACCGATATCGCAGCCCTGAACCCATAATTCCAACAAACGGGCGAGCCTGCCTTTTTGGAACCAAGCCTGAAAAGTGGCGGCCATGTCCTCGTCTGTGGCCAGCCGGCTCAGAGTGGCATTATCGGATTCCAGTCTCCCGCGATAAAGCGGCGGGTTGGCCGTGCCTGTCTCGGCAAAGCTGCTAAGACGCTCCTTCAATTCCGCCACCGAACTAGCGGCAAACGCGAGCCTCTCCGCCATCGGTTCCCGCCCCACTTGGAGCGTATAAGCGATGTCCTCAAGGTTTAAGTCCGAGGCATCTTTGAGAAATTGGAAAAGATTTCGCGCCGCCTCGCGCAAGCGATCTTTCGTTCGCGCGGACAGCACGATAGCCACCTGGCCCGACGGAAGGCGCTTTTCTAAACTAGGGCGAACGACTGGCGGCGCTTCCTCCACCACCACGTGGGCATACGATCCCGAGAACCCGAAAGCGCTCACTCCCGCCCGCAACGGCCCCTCCTGCGTCTCCCAGGAACCCGCTTGGGATTGCACCCATACCGGCGAACCTTCCAGGCGAAGGTATTCGTTAAGATGCTGGAAATGCGGCATCGCCGGAATCTCGCGGTGCTTCATTTGCAGGATCACTTTCAGGAGGCCAGCGAGGCCGGCCGCGCCTTCAGTGTGCCCGAGGTTCGCCTTCACCGAACCGACCCCGCAGCACTTGTCTGGCGCGTCGAAACGGGCCAGCGCTTTTCGCAGGGCGGCCAATTCCACCGAGTCGCCGAGCTTGGTTCCGGTGCCATGGCATTCGACGTAACTGAGCGTGCGCGGATCGATGCCGGCGTCTTCCCACGCTTT
>MTLE01000925.1_pt1 | contig 28606 bp, 23 predicted proteins | sample 1982461 | NCBI WGS metagenome assembly MTLE01 (sample SAMN05712605, study PRJNA340218) | biofilm metagenome | isolation source: sample SPL anode biofilm adapted to -200 mV | place: USA | collected 2012-02-03
CAGGAACGGCTCCCCCCGCTGGTGTAGATCATCCCCCGCCGCCGGCCCAGTCCAGCCATAATAATGAAGATGGCCATGAACAAAACGACGGGCCAAACCGGCCCTTGGCGGCGTTTGTTACCGGCCGCCGTCCGCCCTGTGCCTTTGTATTCGCCTTTGGCCGCCTGCATTAGCGCCAACGTCCCGGCGGTCAAGCCGCCCGTATAATCCCCTTGCCGGAATTGCGGCGTGATTTGCTCCTCGATCACCCGCTTGCAGAGGGCGTCGGTCAAGACGCCTTCCAAGCCGTAGCCGACTTCGATGCGCACGCGCCGGTTATCCACGAACACAAACAAAACGGCCCCGTTGTCCTTGCCTTTCTGGCCTACTTTCCAGGCTTGAAATACTTTGAAGGTGTAATCCTCCAGGGCGGCATTTTCTGGCATTTTCCGGAACACCGCGACGACCAGTTGAATGGAGGTGTCCTTCTCGTATTGCTCCAAGCTGGCGTTGAGCCGGTTGACGGACTCCTTCGCCACCACTCCGGCATAATCGTTAAAATAGGCGCCCGGAGCCACCGGCAACAATTCAGCAGCCCGCGCGGTCCCCAGCAGCAACCCCAGCCAGCAGGCCAAGATGCCGCCCAAGATTCCGCCCCAAGACCGCCCCATAATGTTTGCCCGCATGCCACCCCCTATGGATTTCGTTGCCCAGCGTGAAGCGCCCATTACTTGGGCTGGTTGCCGAAGTTAAACTCCACCTTCGGGGCGTTTTCCGCGCCCGCCGTGGCCGTAAAGTACGGCTTGGCTTGAAACCCAAACATGCCCGCGAACAAGACCGTCGGGAAGCGTTTCACCGCCGTGTTGTAGTTTTGCACCGTCTGGTTAAACCGCTGGCGTTCGACCGTGATCCGGTTTTCGGAGCCTTCCAACTGCGACTGCAGATCGCGGAAATTGGTGGTCGCCTTCAAATCAGGGTACCGCTCCGCCACCACGAGCAACCGGGAGAGCGCGGAGGTCAATTGCCCCTGGGCTTTATCGAATTTCTCCAACTCCGCGGCGTCCGTCGGCGCGCCGGTGGAGTTCACTTTAACTTGCCCCACCGAAGCGCGCGCCTGGGTGATCTCCGTGAGGGTCGACTTTTCGAAATTGGCCGCCCCGGAAACGGTTTGCACCAGGTTCGGAATCAAATCCGCGCGCCGCTGGTAGACGCTTTGCACCTGGGCCCATTGCTTATCCGTCTCCTGCGACAGGCCTACCAGGCTGTTGTAACTGTTGCAGCCGCCCACAAACAGGAGCATGCCGAACATCAGCGCCAGCACCCCAAATCCAAGCACAAACTTTTTCATATGATGAAAACGTACCGCAACCGAGCGCGGCGCGACATAATAAAAACCCGCCCGATTTATAATGGCGAGCCGAAAACGCTGTCCGATAAGCGGTTAACCGGGTAAGGCAGACGTCCACCACTCCGATTTCCCCCGCCTGAAGGCTATCGCCAGATCCGGGGAAAAACCTGTGAATAACTCTCCCTAGCAACCCAAATACTATTTATAATTAACTCTGCTTCAATAGTATATATTTGTTAATTAACTCGAATAACTCGCTGGCAGTGAAGCCCGGCGAAGGCCATTGCCAGCCGTCAATTCGCCCGCATTTCCAACGATAGCGCGGGAATTTTATTGCCAAGGCTAGCCAGCCAAATTTTAACTATCCGGGTTTATCCTTAGCGATCTTAAATAGCGTTGCGGATTGCAATTTCCGCCCAATTCCTGAGAATGTTTACATGAAAGTGCTAATGGCGGTCATGGTAACCGTCCTATGGGTTAACTTGCTAGCGTTTGCGCAGCAAGTGGTTACCCCTGCGGAGCCATTGCCTGTCTGCACCAATGCGCAGCAACTTTTGCAGTTGCCGCCGGAAGCTGCGGCTCGCGGCTATCCCGTTCACATTGAGGGAGTAATAACTTTTTACGACCCGGACTGGTCGATCTTATTTATCCAAGATAACACCGGAGGCATATTTGTTAGCAGCACGGGAACCCCGGCCGATCTCCAAGCAGGCCAACGAGTACGAGTCGAGGGAGTGAGTGATGCCAGCGACGTCATGCACGTCGTTAAGCGAGGTGAAATCACTCTGCTTGGCCCAGGGAAACTGCCACCGAGCAAACCGCCGACACCGCAAGCCCTCTTGACGGGCACGTTTGATAGCCAATGGATCCGCCTTGCCGGGGTGGTGCGCAAAGTGACGGTTGCGGATCGAACCCACACCGTTCTCGAGTTGAATGACTCCCAGCGACGCTGGAACATTTTCGTGCATGGCCCGGTGGAGTCTCCCGAAAAAACCGCTGAACTCTTGGATGCCACTGTGCAGTTGGAGGGCGTGGGCGCGGTGTCACTCGATGAATTTAAGCGCATCAAAGAATACAAACTCTTTGTCCCTAACCGCCAGCACTGCATAATCACCAAAGCCCCCCCGGCTTTGGATTTCAATTCCCCAACTCAAACCATCGCCAGCGTGCAGCAATTGGACCCTAAGTCCTTGCCCAGCCACCGGCTGCATGTGCGGGGGGTGGTAACCGTGCCGGAAGCCGGCCCTTATCTCATTATTCAAGACGCGACCGCCGGCATCCGCGTCCAACGCTCCACGGAAATTTCTCTGACCCCGGGGGAATTGGTCGATGTGCTGGGATATTACGCGCCGGGCACAAACTCGCCTTGCCTGGAGGATGCCATTTTGAGCCGCCACGGCACTGCGCCCCTGCCTAAGCCAGTAAAAATCCAGGCTGACAAACTCGTTTGGAAACAATACGACAGCCAGTTGGTCCAATTGGAAGGCACTTTGCTGGAGCAATTGGCGAGCACGACGGAAAAGGTTTTTGTCATCCAGGCGGGCAATGATGTTTTCAGCGCTAAACTGCCGCTAAACCCCGCGGAAACCGCGGCCTATCCGCCCAATGGCAGCCGTTTGCGGCTCACGGGTGTTTGTTTCAAGCAAACCGATCAAGCCGGCCAATTCCAGACTTTTCACATCCTGCTATCCAATCTGAACCAGATCGAGATCATCGAGCGGGCGGAGTACATCAATTTGAAGCCGGCCCTGCGCATCTTAGGAGTCCTAGCCGCAGTGCTCGCGGCCGCGCTCGTTTGGGTGGCCCTGCTGAAATTCCGGGTGCAAAAGCAGACGGAAATTATCCGCGAACGGTTGAAACACGAAATGGCTTTGGAGAAGCGTTGCCATGAGCTGATCGAAAACGCGCAGGAAATTATTTTCACCCTGGATCAAAGCCATTGTTTTACCTCGATTAATCCCGCAGGAGAAACCTTGCTCGGTTATCCCGAAAACGAACTATTGGGCAAAAGCATTGGGCAAATCATGTTCGGTGGCCCCGCGGCCGCCCGGGAATGGCTTGAACCCGCCAAAGACGGCCAGCAGCAACCGAGCCGAGAAGTAACCCTCGTTTCGAAGTCCGGCCAGCAAACGGTCCTGGAAATCAGTTTGCGTCCCGCCCAGCCCGGCGCCTGGCAAGGCATCGCCCGAAACATCACCGAACGCAAACGCCTGGAAGCCGAGCGCGAACAATTGATCGCGGATTTAAAAGCCGCTCTGGAAAATGTCAAAACCCTCAGCGGCCTGCTGCCCATCTGCGCCAGCTGCAAAAAAATCCGGGACGATAAAGGCTATTGGAATCGCATCGAGTCCTACCTCACAGCTCACTCCCAAGTCCAATTCACCCACGGCATGTGCCCGGAATGCACGAAGAAATTTTTCCCGGAGAACTAGGGCGAAATGGGCAAGACCGGGATATCTTAGCGAGACGGAGCCTCGGACCATACTCTGTGCCGGTCACACTTCCTGAAATCCGACTTGTTCGCAACGTGTTCGTGCTCCCTCGACTCTCGAGTCCTAGACTGCCTTGGCCGCCAGTTAACCCCAAAGCATAAGCGCCAGTTGCCTGGCCCTTGCTCCCCTGAAAGACGCCCCCGACGAATGGCCGCGCATTGAGCCCCTGAACTAAGGTTCCTGGGGAGCGGATAAAGCATGCCCCGCTCAAGGCGTGGGTTGCACCACTAGCACTGCGCTGTGATCTCCTCCCGCGGCGATGTAAAACGCTTGGGTGACGCCATTCGGCAATTCGGTCTGCGCCCAATGATTATGGCCCCAGCTGTACACTTTGCCATCCGCGCGCAAGGCCAGCGAATGCGCGGTCCCACAGGCGATGGAAACGACATTATCGAGCCCGGCGGGTGGATTGTTCTGCAAATACCGATTATCGCCCCAGCCGAAAACCGTGCCGTCCGACTTCAACGCGAGATTGTGATAAGAACCCGCGGCAATGCGGGTCACGCCCGTCAATCCATAGGGCACCGTCCCCTGCCCCAGCACATTGTTGCCCCAGGCCACCACGGTGCCATTGGTGCGCAAGGCCAAGCTGTGGAATGCCCCGGCAGCCACCGCGACCACCCCGGTCAAATCGGCGGGCGGCTCGCACTGGCCCTCGTAATCGTAACCCCAGGCATACACGGTGCCGTTGCTTAACACCGCCAAGTTATGAAACGCCCCGGCGCTGAGGGCGACGACATTGCGCAAGCCCTCTGGCGCCCCGCCTTGGCCAAACCAATCCAAGCCCCAGCCTACCACGGTGCCATCGGCTTTCAGGGCCAATGAATGATAAGCCCCGGCGCTGACCGCCACCACGTTGCGCAGCCCGGCGGGCACCGAGGTTTGGCCATAGCGATTGTCGCCCCAAGCCACCACGGTTCCGCTATTCCTTAAAACCACGGTGTGCCCCCACCCCAAGGCAACCCCCACGGGCAAATCGCCCGGATTAGTGATGTCAGTTTCGGCATTGCGGTTATCGCCCCACAGCGCGTAATTGGCGACCGATAGCCGGGCCACCTGGCTGGTGATGCTGCCGGAGTTATTCGTAATCACTACGTCAATATTGCCCGCGTTTGCCAGCTGCAGTTGGCTCAACTGGAGTGTGGCGGCATTGGCTTGCGCCAACGCTTCGCCGTTCCAACGCCATTGATAATGCAGGGGCGCCGCCCCATTGGCGCAAACCGTGAAGGTGGCGTTGCCGCCCACTAAGACGGAAGCGGCGCACGGTTGCTCCACAATCTGGGGTGACAGTTGCAGGTAAAGGGTGGCGATCGGGCTGGACGCCGAGGATAACGCGTTGCTGACCACGACGTAATAACCACCCGCCTTGGCCACGCTCACGTTGTTGATCACCAGCATGGACTGCGTGGCGCCGCTGAGGGGCGAGCCATTGTAAAACCATTGATAACGGCGCGGCTCAGAAATGTTGGACAGCGCGTCGAACCGGGCGGTTCCGCCTTGGATCACAGTTTGCGAACTGGGCGTCACCAGGCTGTACAACGCCGCGTTCGCTACTTGGAACGTAGTGCTGGTGATTCCTGGCGCCACTCCACCGGCATTGCGGGCTGTGCCCGCGGCAATGCTGATGCCCAAAGTGCCGGTGCCCAACAGATTCGTAAGCGTGACCGTATAGTTGGTTCCGCCACCCGTCACCAAAACTGTCCCGGTGGCGGTGCCCGTCGCGTTCAAGGTGATATTGCTCGCGGCCAGCGTGGGGGCCAGGTTGTCCCCAGAGTAAGTGACCTGATAAGCCACCGGTCCCGTGGAAGCGGTGCTCGCCGAAGGCGCGGACACAGCGATTTGCGGCGCGGACACTTGGTAAAACACTTTTACGGATTCCAGCAAGCCATGCGCCGAGTTATAGAAGCCCCCCAGGGTCCGTCCCTGGGCGCGGATGTAGAAATTCGTCCCGATAGGCAAAGCTTGGGGCAGGCTGGCCACCGGCAGCCGCCAGCCGCCGTTGGTGGACACCGCCTTGACTGGCGCCAGATAATTCGTGCCGTCGAGGGACAATTCGAAAGTCGTCCCGGACAACCGTGGTCCATTGCCACTCCAATTCCAAGCCACCGCCGAATTGGAAATCGCCAGTTCTTGCCGCACCGATTCCCCGGTGTGTATCCGGCCCAGAGAATTGCGCGACACCCCGCCCAGCGTGGAAAAAATGCCGCCCACTAGAATTTTGCCATCCATTTGAACCGACAAGCTGTAGACGCTACTATCCGCTTGCACCCCAAAGCTCGGGTCCACAGTGCCATCGGAATTCAGCCGGGCCAGATAGGAGATCGCTTGCCCGCCGATCGTGCTAAAGATGCCCCCAGCCAGCAATTTGCCGTCCGGCTGTTCCAATATCGTACATACCGTGTTATTGGGTTCGGGACGGAACGTGCTATCGAAAGTGCCATCGGCATTGAGGCGCCCCAAACCCGTGCAGGACTGCCCCGCCAACGTGTTAAATCCGCCCCCGGCCAGGATTTTGCCGTCCGCCTGCACCAGCAAGCAACTCACGCTATAATCGGCACCCGGGTTAAAGCTGGGGTCCAGGCTGCCATCGGCGTTAAGCCGGGCGAGATGATTTCGCGGGGTGACACCTATTTGGGTAAACCGCCCGCCTACCAGAATTTTTCCATCCGGCTGCTCCGCCATGCAATAAATTTCATCGTTCGCTGAGGCGTTGAACGCGGCATCCAAACTGCCGTCCGCAGCGACGCAGCCCAGATATTTATGGGAGGCGCCGTTGAGGGTGGCGAAACTTCCCCCCAAAAAAACCCGGCCATCGCCTAATGGTGAAATAGAGCCCACATAGCCATTGGGAGTTATCAGGAAAGTCGAGTCCAACACGCCATTGGCATCCAACCGCCCGAGGTATGATCTGACCTGCCCGTCGAGCAAACTGAACAGCCCACCGGCTATAATCCGGCCTCCGGGTTGCACCATCACCGTGAATACCAAGTTATTGGCCGACCCCGTAAACGTGGCATCCAGACCGCCATCCATGCCCACGCGGCCCAGGCATGCGCGGGGCGCGCCACTGAGCGTGGTAAATGAGCCGAACGTGAGAAATTTGCCTCCGGGCTGGAGGGCTGTGCCCAGCACGGGGCCGTCAGTGCCTGAGGCCATATCTTGGTCCAGCGAGCCATCCAGGTTCACCCGCCCCAAGTAATTGCACGACACTCCGCCCAGCGTGGTGAAAAATCCGCCCACCACCAGCTGGCCATCGGCCTGCAAGGCGAGCGCAAATACATAGTTATTGGCACCCAAGGTCAACGAGGTGTCCGTCGTGCCATCGGCGTTGAGCCGGGCTAAGCGCGAATGCCCAGCCCCGTTGACGTTGTTAAAACGGCCGCCCGCCACAATTTTGCCGTCCGGTTGCAACTCCACGCAATAAACCATGTCATCGGTCGCCGTGCTAAAACTTGTATCCCGGCTGCCATCGGCATTGAGCCGGCCCAAATAATTCACCGTGCCGCCATTCAAAGTGGTGAAATTGCCGCCGGCAATAATCTTGCCGTCTACTTGCACCCGCAGCGCCGCCACGAGTCCGTCCGTCGCAGCGGTGAATGTGGAATCGACCGCGCCATTGGGATTTAAGCGGCCCATGTTGGCATGGGATTCGCCACCGAGCAGCGCAAAGGCGCCTCCCACCAAGATCTGGCCGTTGGGCTGCACCGCCAGCGCCCAAACCGCGTCATCGGTTTGCGCCGTGAAAGTGGAGTCCACCGAGCCATCCGCGTTGAGCCGGCCCAGGTACGTGTGGGTTTCCCCGCCAATCGTGGTAAAATAACCGCCGCAAAGAATTTTGCCGTCCGCCTGCAGCGCCAGGCTGTAAACACTATCATTCAAGTTCGCGTTGAAACTGCTGTCTACCGATCCATCCGCATTGAGTCGGCCCACGTAATTATGGGTTTGGCTACCCAAAGCGGTGAAATTTCCGGCCACCAAAATTTTGCCGTCGGTTTGCACCAGGATCGTCCGCACTTCGTCATCAGCACCGGGGTTAAAACTGGTATCGAGGCTGCCATCGGGATTCACCCGGGCCAACCCCGAGCGCGCATACCCATCCACCGTGGAAAACTTGCCACCTAATAGAATCTTGCCATCGAGCTGGACCGCCAGCGCGTTCACGCGGCCGTTCACATTGGGATTAAACCCATCATTCACGCCAACCGCAGAGGAGGACCGCGCCCCCAGCCACAACCAAGCCCATAAGAAGAAACTTAACCAAGCCCCGGTAGGGACAATACGCCATTGAGTTATCATATAAGGAACTGCTTAGGCGGATCAAAACCCGCCGGATTTTCACACACACCCGTCAACACTAGACCAGCACAGGATTCTATTTATTATCCAATATTATATGTTCATGTTTCAACTGTTTTTATGCTCAAATTGATAGGGTTTAGTTTAATAAGCCATGCTAAAGCCAAGATCGTTCATGCCAAGCCGCTGAAATCATCGGCGGAAACCCCGCTCGCAAATAGCGGCCATCATCAGGCGAAACCCGCATCGAATCGGGCTACTGGTTCTCGCGAAGACTTCTTAGAAATGGAAACCGCTGCCGGGCAAAAATATTCCGGGGTTTGACCGGCGGATCGGCGGGCCAAACCGAGGGCAATAAGCGTTGGTTGGAGAATTTTACGGGAACCGTTATCGCCTGCGCATCTGGTTGGATTGAAGAATATTGCGGTTTACCATTCTCCACCATTTCCGCCCCATCGGCGACTGCGGCAACAGGCCGGACAATCGGGGAACTTTCGGGCTTCCCCCGGGTGAGTTGCGACTTGGCAAACCTTATCATATTTGTCTATACGCATAAAGTATGCCAGGCAGTTTTTGCCGCCTCCGTTTCGCAGGTCTGAAAGTGGGCGAAACCGCCCAGATACGAAAAAACCCGGGCTTTGAGGGCCCGGGTGTAAGTGGAATCAGATACTGCGATGGGTTCAGGGCGGCCGCCCTTAACCATCACCGAGTTACTTCTTGAGCAAGTCCGCCACCATCGCTTTTTCTTCTTTCAGCTCGTTGATGGTCGCGTCGATCTTGCCTTGACTGAAGGCGTTGATGGGCAGGCCTTGCACCACTTCCACTTTGCAGCCGTTGCTGCGCACGGGGAAGGAGGTGATCAAGCCTTTTTCAATGCCGTAGCTGCCATCGGAACACAGACAGACGCTGTGCCAATCCATCGGGTGCGTCGGGGTGACGATCGAGGCCACCGTATCGACCACCGCGTTGGCGGCGCTGGCGGCGCTGGACGAACCACGGGCCTTGATGATGGCGGCGCCGCGTTGTTGCACCGTGCTGAGGAATTCGGTTTCCAGCCAGGTTTGGTCGGTGATCACTTCGTTGGCCGGTTTGCCGTGGATGCGGGCGTTGTAGAAATCAGGATATTGCGTGGCGGAGTGGTTGCCCCAGATGGCCACGTTGCTCACCGCGGTGCTGTGCACGCCAGCTTTCTTGGCGAGCTGGCTCTTGGCGCGGTTTTCGTCCAGGCGGGTCATCGCGAACCAGCGATCGGCCGGCACTTCGGGCGCGTTGTTCATCGCGATCAAGCAATTGGTGTTGCAGGGATTGCCCACCACCAGCACGCGCACGTCGGAGGCGGCGTTCTTTTGGATCGCCTGGCCTTGGCCGATGAAGATTTTGCCGTTGATGCCCAGGAGGTCTTTGCGCTCCATCCCCTGTTTGCGCGGCACGCTGCCCACGAGCAACGCCCAGTTCACGCCCTTGAACCCTTCGTCCAAGCTGCAGGTCGGCACCACGCCCTTCAACAGCGGGAAAGCGCAGTCATCCAACTCCATCACCACGCCTTCCAGAACCTTCAAGGCGGGCTCAATTTCAATGAGGTGTAAAATTACCGGTTGGCTCGGGCCAAACATGGCGCCAGAGGCAATGCGGAACAACAAGGAATAACCGATTTGGCCGGCGGCGCCAGTAACCGCTACGCGAATGGGTGTCGTGCTCATAATTTTAATTTAGATACGCTCGCTCACTAAGCGAGCGGGTAGTATAATGGCCACCCCCAGCCAAGCAAGCCGGAACCCACAGAAAAAACACGCCCCCGCCGAACAGCCTTGAATGCTGCGGTTTATTCACAAATCGTTATATGGGAATATCTTAAAAAATTTCCTTCAAACCATCTGGGCACGGCCAATGGCATGCCCAGGGCAAAATATTAATTTTCCTTAGAAATTCACTTCAGCCAGCGACCGGGTAAGCCGTGTGAAAATAAATCTGCGATTTTTCGAATAAACACGGCTTTCCCAGACCGCTGCGAGGTTAATTATTTCTCGATGGGTTTAATTTCAAAATGATGCGCCTTGAGCTTCAGCGCCGCCGTGATCTTGCCTTCGAATTCGGCGATTTCCTTATCCATCCGGGCCAATTGCGCCGTCCGCTTGGCCTCGAACTCGGCTCCTTGAGCCCAGTCGGGCGCATTATACAACTGCACGCTGCGCCAGCGGTTGAAGTACACGTCGTTTTTCTTGAAAACCAAATCGAGCACCTCGCGCGCTTGCTTTTGGATCGGACCGCAGGAGTTCGCCAAGTTCCAGCCCTTGGCCAATTCCTCGGCGCTGGCTTTGCCCACCACTTCGCCATCGATACTCACGAGATAACCACCCGCCGCCAAGCCGGTGACTTGCAGTTCGTAGCGGTTCAAATCTTCCGTGATCGGCGCCAGCTTCAACGCGGGTTCGGCGCGCACGTCAATCGGCATGGGCAACGCGTCATCCGCGCGATCAAAACTCACCGTGCCCCCCTGCGCCTTGAGATTCTCGATCCGGCAGCCTTCCACCGTCCCCACTTTGCCCGCCGCCGCGTCGATCTGCGCGCGCGACACCACCGACGGCGCGTCCAACTGCTTCAAAATCGCCCAAGCCATCACCGTATGGCCGGCCGGTCCCGGATGCACCGCGTCGCCCCGCCCCACCAATCCCTCGCCAAACGACGGCCGCTCGCGCAACAGGATGTCCATGTAGGGCGCGAATTGATCGACAAACCGGGCGTTCACGCGCGCGGCCACTTCTTTCAAGCCATCGGAAAACTTGCGCAGCGATTGGTTGCGCACGTCCTTATCCGGATCCGGACGCTTCTCTTCGATCGGCTGCGGCGTCAGGAACGCCACCTTGGCTCCGGCGGTTTGCAACGTCTTGCCGATCTTCTCCTGCCCGCACACGTAAGCGCGGAAAATGTCCGGCCGGAACGTCTGGTACGCGTGATCGTTCATGCCGAATTTCACGGTGACCACCGTGGGCTTCAGCGGGAGCACATCGCGGTCCAGCCCGCGCCCCACGCAATCATCGATGATCTTCTGCAAACGGTCCCCCTCGGCGGCGAACAACGTTTTCTCATCCGTATGCGTGCGCTGCCGCAACCAGGCGGTGTCCCCGCCCCAACCAACGTTGCGGAACGAAAGTTTCCACTGCGGAAAACGCGTCAACGTGTAAGCCTCGATATAAGTCGTATACAACCGCTGCTCCGTGATGCTGTCGCCCAAGAACACGACGCGGTCCCCATCCTTGATCAAATAATCGCCCGCCAAAGCGTTAGCCGCCAGCGTGGCGGCGGCAATCAAAACCAGCCCCAACCGGGTAAAAGTGGATTTCATATTAAAGCATCTAATCACCCGCCCCAAAAAACGCAAGCGCCGAACGCGGGAAGGGTTGTGCCCTGGTTTGTTCTATAAGAAGCGCCGCCCTTGACGCTGGTGGGAAATCCCACCATATTAGGATTATGCCAACGGCAATCGAACGCGCCAACCAAGCGCCCACGGTGGTGGCGGAATACGACGCGGCGGCGGACGCCAAAAAACGGATCAGTCTCCGCGGCCTGAAAACCAAATACCTGCGCGTCACCGCTTTGTCCAACGGCTCATACCTGTTGGAACCGCGCGTCTTGGTTCCCCCACAAGCCGTGTCCCCGCGGGTTCTCAAGATGCTGGACCAATCGGCCAAGAATTTGAAAAAAGGCGCCGCCTCGGCCCCCATCGACCTGTCCCGTTTCCGCGCGAGGTAGCGCCATGCCCTTCCATATCCGAATGGGCGTCCCCCAAATGGCCGCGCTGTGGAACGACCTTTCCAGCCGCAAACTGCAGGGCGCGCTAGATAAGGACGAGGAACGGTTCTTCAAAAAATTGGTCAAAGTGCTGGGGTATCTCGGCGAGAACCCGCGCCACCCCAGTCTCCAAACGCACGAGATTAGTTATTTTACCGTTCGCTACGGCTTCAAAGTATTCGAAGCGTACCTGGAAAACAAAACTCCAGCCGCTGGCCGGGTATTTTGGGCCTACGGACCCGACCCTAACGATATAACGGTGTTGGGAGTGGAGCCTCACCCCGACGATAAAAAAGGTGCCTACGCAGGCATCAAACTCTCAACACTCCCTGCCTCCAGCGGCAAGAAACCTACGAAATATTAGCAGCTGAAAAAATATTGCCCGTGAGAAAAACCCTGCGCTGGTGTCGAAACATTGTGACCATCGCGGCCCACAGCGTTCATCGCATTAGTCATGGTTTTACCCTGACTGAGTTGATCGTAGTGGTGGCGATTATCGCTTTGCTGGCTGGGTTAATGGTTCGGACGTCGTTAAAGGCTCGAAAAACGGCGCAGAGGGCGCAGTGCATTAATCATTGCCGGCAAATCGCGCTGGGCATCCAACTGTACTGCAATGATAATGCAGATTCCGCGCCGCTGGTAGGTCAGGCGCTGATCGGGGCCCAAGGTGACGGGGTCTGGCGCACGTACCGGCATTTGGTTAATGCCTACGTTGGGGTCAAACAACCCGCCAGTGTTAAGGACGAAATCTTCCCATGCCCCGCCGATGCGTTTTCGGTGGGCTTTAATTCCACGGGGCCTGAATTGGGAGGCCCGGCATTTACCGTGGGCACCGCTCCGGATTTTACGAGCTACCTGTTCAATGGCTTCAACACGAAAACCAACGGCAACGTGCCCGGAATTGCCGGCGTAAAACTGAGTCAAATTCAACTGCCTGCGAAAACCGTCCTTTGCGGCGAGGCACCGGCCTTTGTTGGGTTTTCCTGGCACTTTCGAAAACCTCAGCTCTTATTTAACCGCGCGCAGAACGAATTGGCTTTCGTCGATGGCCATGTGTCTTTGATGGAAATCTACTGGAACGGGAGCATGCAAGAAACCGGCTCCACCTATTATTACGACCCGCCTAGTGGATTCGCTTACCAGTGGAGCAACCGGAAGTAATACCACTCTTTTGGCTGGGATATCTCACGCCCGTCGTCTTACCGCCGGGCTTTGCCGCTGAGTTCGGTGACGTCGATGCGGAAAACGCGGGTTTTGTCGCCGTGGCTGGCGATGTATTTTAAACCTTCGGCGCGGAAGGCGGCGGAGTATTTGGCTACCAAGGCTTCCAGCGCCATTTGTTTTTCCTCGGCGAAAACTTCCTGGGCGGTGCCGGCCACGATCACACTTTCGTAGCGCGTGGCAAATTGCTCGGGCATAAGCTCCGTGTGCCCCACCACGCAGAAGGAGACCCGGGGTTCCGCCGCCAAATGGTCCAGCTTGCGCCCCGTGATAGCGCAGTGAAAATAGAGCGCGCCCTTCACATAGCAGTAGCTGAGCGGGACGCCATAAGGCCCGCCATCCGCACCGCGCGTGGAGAGCACCCCGTACTCGCCCCGCGCCAGCAACGCCGCGGCCTCCGCCTCACTGATCGCCCGGTCTGTCCGTCGTAATAATTGCATAGGCACTTATTTTAACCGTAATGAAACGTTGGCCTTCACTCTGCAAACGATGCCTTCAGGATTGTTTACCAACGTCCCCACTTATGTCCGGCCTGCATCGCCGGGTAAAGCGTTAAAATTCAATGCAGCCGGTTTCATCCTTCCCGAAAGACTCCAAGATCTGAACGCGCAAATAAAATTGGAATCAGATACTGTAACGATATTGCGACGCGATAAGCAGCGCCACCCGCACAAGAGTGCGGAGCAATTTTCATCACTGGCAACCAATATGAAATCGATCACCAGAGTCCAGGCTTACATTGGCCTTTTTCTGCTGGCCACAATCTTAATCGGCAATGCGGCGGCTCCCGATTTGTCCGCACCAGGAATCGCCGCTGGTTCCGCGTACGAAAACAAAACGCGGGGAATCCATATTCGCGTCCCCGCGGGTTGGGATTTCGAGGATTTGGGAGCTACCGGCGCGGGCCGGTGGGATTTCCTGGTAAAGACCCCCGCGCGCAAATCTTCGGGGGCCATCCATTTAATCCAGCACACCGGCCAGGACGATGCAAAACAGGTTTCCTCGAAAGCGATCGCTGAGATTACCCGGGGGCATGCGATTAAGGAACTGGTCGAAGAACCGGTGACGCTAGGCAAATGGCCGGGGCGCGTCGTCAAGGTCGTGTACGGGGGCAGCGATAGCCAGTGTTATAGCAAGATCTACATTTGCGAGCAAGCTGGCGCCTGCTGGGTGTTCCATTGCTTCTTGGAAACGATGGATGCCTCCTTGGCTGCGGAAATGGACGCCATCATCCAGGGAATCCGGCTGTCGGCGAAGCGGGAATAACTGGGCTAATTTTTTGGGGGATTCATGGCCCCTTGCATTTTTGCCAAGGCTGAGGCCGCCAACTCTCGAATGGGAATCATCGCGGGATCATTAATCACTTCCATGGAGCGCGATCGCTTAATTCTGCGATACACTCGATGATGGTTTTTTGACTGCTCAAATCCACGCTTGAGGGCACAACAGCCCCGGCTTTAGGGCGCGATATTCCGGGCGCTTTTAGGAAAAGGGGGCCGCTTGAAATGCCGGAGCGACCACTCGCCAAGCCATATCCTGAACTCGATTATTGCTTTTCCTCTTTTGGCGGATGGACATCCTCGGGCTTGGATGGCCGGACGCGAATATTGTCAAACAGGTTGTGATCGTAGGTGCAGGCGAGAAACGCCATCCCGTTGGTCCCGGAAGCGTCTTCGACCGCGGCCAAAACCTTGCCGTCAATGCGGCCCAACAACCGTTTCCCATGCATGGCCAGGCTCAGGTGATGCCACCTGGCGGGGGCAAACTGCTCAATTTGTCCCGCCGCCAGCGTTTGGTATTGCCAGTTCAAACTCCAGCGGCCATCGCGGGCCAGGCTCCAGCGGTAGCCCAGCTTGTCGCGTGACGCATAACGCCCGCCGATCTCCACATCGCCTCCGCCCAGCAGGACATCCGCTTCCATCACGCAGTCGCGCCATTGGGCATCTCCGAAAAGCGTATGGGGTTTTAGGAGCCAGTTGTCATACCAGAGAATCCCCTGCTCCGGGACGATTTGCGCCAGGCAAAGCCCGCCCTGGGGCCATTGATACACTTCAAACGTCCCCTTCTGATCCGAGAAATAACGGGGCGTCTCACCCGGTTTGCAGGATTCAAAATTTTCCGCGTACGGGAACGGGAACGGTTTCAACTCCGGAGGCGCGCCATGCGACCCCTTCACCTGCCCCGTGCTGCTGGTGAAGGTGTAAATCGAATCCGCGTCCAATTCCATTTCGACAACTTGATTCTTCCACGCGAGCGTCGCTTGCGGGATGAATTGCTCGGTGCGGGAGGTTTTCCAGACTTGAACCGGGCCGTCTTTGAGTCCCGCGCCCAATCGAATTTGGATCTTCCGCGGGTCTCCCGTAACCACCACGACCGACCAATCGCCGGTCTTGGGATCGCGCAACCCCACGTGGCTGCCGCGCCACGTATTGGGGTCCAATTGCCCGCACGCCCCATCCATGTAAACCCAGCCGGGCTCGGCAAATTGCGTGGTATGCGCAATCACCCACACGGACGGCCAGACGGTGTAATGCCCGCACCAGGGCGTGTCCGCCTGCATCGCGCCCGTGTCGCCCCAGATGATCGATTCGTAAATGGAATCAATCGGGCACCAGATTTCGAACTTGGTGATCCGGTCGCGGGTGTAAAGCTTGTTCATGAGCCGCGCCAGGTAAAGCGCCCCTTTGCCGTCCCACACCGCCCCCGACTGGCTCCATTCCTCGCTGGCCCAGAGCGGTTTTCCCGAAGCCTTCGCCTTGGCCGTGGCGTCACGCCCGCCTTTCTGGTCAATCTCCCACGGCTCGCGGCCATCCACATAATGATAGCCGGCCGCCCCAATCAAACGGTCGAGCGCCGGGTCTTTTTCGAAATCTTCAAACACCTGCCAATAATCGCCGTCGTCATCGGGAGCCTGGAGTTTCACCGCGGCAAAACCGTGGGCATCCAGAGCCGGGCGCAACGTGTTGCGCACCCAGTTCAGGTCGGTTCCCATCTCATTTTGCGCGGCGGAAACCCAGTTCAATTCCAGCCCGTATTGCTGCCGGGCGGTTTCTAAAAAGGCGGCGAACCATTCCGCCGAGGCCGGTGAAAAACGGCCGCCAGTCCAGGCCGGAAAAGCCCACGGCAGGCATTCCAAAATCACCTGGGGATTGCGCTTGCGCGCCTCGGCCATCAGCCAGAATTCATAGCCGCGAGCCTTAGGCGCGGCCAACTCCTCCCGCGTGATCGCGTGCGATGGCTCCGCGCCGCAGGTGGAATTCTCCCCGCTGCCGATCTCGACTTTCAAATGCTGGAAGCCCGCGCCAAACCGGGGTTTGAAGAGGTAATCGAGAATCTGGCTCCGCTGCGGCTCCGGGTAATCCACCAGCAGCCGCGTCGACGCGCCCGCGCTCACCGCGCCAATGCCTTCAAACACGCGCCCAGGCGACCCGGCGTCCACGGAAATAACGCGGGGTTCATCGGCGGCAAACGCCGCGTGCGCCAGGAGCCCGCAGGTTCCCAGAACGGCCAGCGGCCCGGTCAAAAAAGCGGCAACCCATCGACTGTTTTTCATAGCTGATTGAAACACGAATGAACCGACGCTCAAAACCCGCGAAAATTCAAAAAAACTCTCGCGCAAGACCTGTTTTGTTATCGCTTATAAAAAGGGCCGTTCTATGGTTCGTTTCCTAGAGATATGGGGGCTGCCGGCTGCGGCAATGTAATCCGGGGCAACTAAAAAAATCACCAGCGACCCCGGCCCACCTCCCGCCAACCTATGCCATTTCGCTTCCGGTAGCTTGGCCTTCAGACGCACGTGATACCGGAACTTTTACCGCTTCACTTGCACCGGTTTTTGGCCGTCGGGTTTGGGGACGAACATGTCTTCCCAGGTCAGGCCGCAGGCTTTGGCCATTTGCAGGCAGTAGTTGATGTCGCCGATTTGGTTTTCGGCGTTGTTCGTGCCGAAGGAGAATTTCGCCCCGGCGGCTTTGGCCATTTTGATGAATTTTTCGCTGGGCAGGCGGAACCGCGAGTTGATCTCGATGGCCACGCCGTTCTTGACCGCCGCGTCGATCACTTGCCGCATGCGCGCCTCGGTCCACAGCGTGTCGTACTCGCTGGCGATCACCTCCGGCAGGTACGTGGGGTTCACGTAAATGTCGATCGGCTCGGTGTTGAGGATGCCCACGGCGCGGCGCACCAGGGTGTCCATGAACTTCTGTTTGTCACCCACCACCACCTCGTCCTTGATCCACAGGCGCATGCGGTGCCCCTCGTCGTCGGAGATGGTCATCGAATCGGTGAACACGTAATCGAACTTGGCGATGGCTTCCTTGGAGAACATGTGGACCCACTCGCGGCCTTCGGCTTGCATGGCCACGTAGGCGGGCTGGTTTTTCATGGAGGCCAGGTACGCCTCGATGCCCGCGTCGTTGGTCACCGCGAATTTCAGGCCGCAGTTCACGGCGATGCCGTAGCCGATGCCCGTCGCGCGCGACGTGGCCAAGGCTTCCTCCAGTGTGAGGCCGCCCTTGAGGTGCACGTGCGAGTTGACCATGGGGAAATTGGCGTCTTGCAGGGCGAGGATTTGCCGGTAAGCGTCGTCCACCACGGGCGGCGTGACGTTGTCGCGGGCGTCATCGGGCAGGCGTTTCACGCGGAGATTTTTGAAGCGGGCCTCGCTGGCCGGGTCGTGGGCTTGCAGCGCGAACGTGCCGCTGGAGAGGCGCCGGTGCTTGCCGTGCGTGGGCGGCACCGCCTCCGCGGGCTCCACGTAGTCCACCAATTGCTGGTCGTTCACCCAGATGAGCACGTGATTGCCGCGCACGGTGACGCGCAACTGGAACCATTCGTTATCGCGCACGACCGCTTTATATTGATCCCGCACCCCGTACAAGCTGCCGGTCTTTTTCATCTCCAGGTAATTGCCCTGGCGCGGCTGGGAATTGTTGACCTGCACCTCGAAGCCCTGTTCCGGCCAATCCTTGTCCTGAAACGCCGTGTGGAAAAAGAGGCCCGAATTGGCGCCGGGCTTGGCCATGACTTCGGCCTGCAACTCGAAATTTTTAAAACTCGCCTGGCCGTCGCCGACGTAGAACAAGTGCGCCCGCGGCCCGACGGCGACGATCGCGCCGTCTTTCACTTGGAACGAAGCGGGATTTTCCGCCGCTTTCCAGCCCTTTAAACTTTGGCCGTCAAACAGCGGCGTCCAAGCACCCTCCTGCGCCCAGCCCACCTGAGCCCAAGCCAGAACCGCCAAACCGCCTAACACAAGTCGCGTCATCATAAAAAATCCCCCAACGCACGCCTGGCATAGACAGTAGCGCGCGGATGGGCGCTATCATCCCCGGTTTTGCGGCGGGTTCCAATAAAAAAGCGGTCAAAATTTCCCAATGATCATCCAGCGTTTAACTCTAGAGTAAACTTGCAGCCCGACTAAATTTGTTTTAACGGTTCCATTGCTGAATTTGATTTCGAAGGGAACCAGCATCGTTGGCTTTTGTTCCGCAGCGGTGGCGGCGCCGATGTTGATCACTTGCAGACCCGCCATGAGATTTTTGAAACGGTTGTTAATGCCATTGGGATAGAACTTTTCGGCTTCTTTCCAATCCGAGCGGCCACAGGCTTCAAAAAAGGCGCGAGCGGCTTGCTCAGGCGTCAGGGATTCATACTTTTCGTTATCGGGCAGTTTGACCGGATCTTGCAGGATGGCCACGTCCTCCGGCAGCGATAGCTGATATGTGCTATCCGCTGGTTCCTGGTTATATTCGATTTTTTGAATTTCAAATATGAGCGGATCTCCGGCGACGCCCGCCAGATACACCTGAATGGCTTCCAGCCGCGAGGATTGTTGATCGAACGAATAAACCCGGCGCATGTTTGGTGTAGTGAGGCCCTGTTTTTGGTACATGTCGCGGATGGTTGGCTTGCCTTTGCGCGCGGGGAGCCGCATTTCCGGGAGCATCATAAACGGGGATTTCAAATCAAACTGATTAGTGAGGTTGTACTTCGTTTCGATAGAAACGAGCGATTTAGCCTTGCCATCAGCGCCGCGAGTTTTCGCCAGTTTAACCAGCCACCCGTGCGATTTCGCCACCGCCAGTTCTTCCTTGAGGTGTTCATTCAAATCCGCCATCTGATGCAGCCACTCGGTGTCAAACGCGCTTGGAGTGGGTTCGGTTTTGACCGCCTGCTCGGGCTTGATGAATAGGATGGTTGAATCCCCATCCATCACCGCTTCGCGGTCGCCTTTATTAATGCGCCATTTCAATTCCGGAGAAGTTTGTTTCCAGAATTCAACGGGCACGAAGTCGAGTCCGGCGATGATGAGGGAGAAATTATCCCGAGGCGGCGTGCGCATTCGCCCGCTCAGGTGAATGCTCGTGTCAACTTGCGCCGCTGTCCGCGCCTTTTCCGCCAAATTCGCAATTAACTGTTCCGCGGTTGGCGAAAAATAGGAAAAGATGCCCGCGGCAGCGAGCGCGCTAAGCCCGATTCCCCACCAGGTTTTCAAACGATTCATAAACGATTTCCTTCCGTAATGGGTGTTTCCATTAATGATGAGTGGAGCGCGATTGGGGGCGCTCTCTGGCGTTGCTTTGGATTCCGCGCGCAACTGCGCTCGGAGCCGTTGCCAGGTTTCTTGGCGGACCGAGGGATTGGGACGCGCCGCCGCGCCGAACCCCGCTTGAATGAGCCGCGCCACATTCTCTTCGTCACGAGAAAATTGAGGGTTCATCGATTGCCCTCCTTTTGGCTGGATAGGAGATGGCGAAAGGCTTCGCGCGCGCGTGAAAGCGTGGATTCCGCCGCTTTGTAACTTTTGCCCAAAGCCAGGGCCACCTGTTCCACGGGAAGGCCATCGGCATAGCGAATCACCAGTGCTGTGCGATATTCTTCGGGCAATTCTCCGAGCGCTTCCACCACCAGCAACTGGGTGGTTTGCTGCCCCACAAGATCCACGGGTTGCCGGTCTAAAAGTTCGTTTATTTCCTCCGGGGACAGCACGCAAAACCGCTTCTTTTCGCGGCCCTGCCGCCGCCAATGATCGGCAATTTTGTGCCGGGCAATGCCGCACAACCATGAAAAGAATTGGCTCTGGCCTCGGTATTGGGATAGCGCGCTGACCGCGGAGGACAAGGTGTCCTGCCAAATTTCCTCCGCGGCGGCGGGATGGTTCTCGAGTTGATGCAGAATAAACGCAAAGAGCAAATCCGCGTACGCTTCATACAATTGCGACAGCGCCTCTTCGTCGCCAAGGGCTGCCCGCTCCGCTAAGGCGAGGTCTTCCGCCAGCTTTGGCTTTTGGGGCGTTTTATCTGAACTTTGTACTCCGGCAATCATGCTTTCGTAAAGTTAGTCGCCGAAGACACTCCAAATCCTTCGCGGAACCTGAGCGTGAAAAAACAGTTTGCTGTCCACCCTATTTCCAAGGCGAGTCAAAGAACAAATCGCCGATGGTTTGGGTTGCGCCACCGTTGTTATTCAGGCCAATGGAGGTGCTGTTCGCGGCCACCTTGCCCAGGGGCTGGCCACCGTCATCTTTGCGATCCGGCCCCACGCTATAGAGGGTCCAATTAGTCTTGGCGATATGGTAAACCAGCGGTTGGTTGCTGAAAGGATCGAGGGGCACCTGCTTGAGGTATTTCGGAACGAGGGCCTGGAGGTTTTCGGCGGGTTTGCCTTGGTCTGCTTGGTAACACCGTAGGGCTATTTCGACCAGCAACAGGCGGAGTCGGGCGGCGGCTAAGTCGTGGCGCTCCTTGGCGGTTTTCTGCGAGTTGTGCGATTGCCAAAGCGCGGAGGCCAGCTTGATGGGGTGGAGCCATTCGGAGGGGTTGTTTTTTAGATAGTAGCGGGCAAAACGGTTTTCATTATCCGCGACGTCCGCCCATTCCGCCGCATTTTCGATAATGGCTTCCAGGCGCGGAATCAAAGGCCGCAGTTGTTCCAGCGCAAGTTGGGGAACAAGTTTTGCCAGGGGAACTCCTCCGATCGCTTCACAAGCCACCCCCACCAAACGGTTGATTAGAAATCCGCCATGGCTCAGCTGGTTGCCCAAACTAACGGCATCCAAATAGCTGCCGGCCGCATCGGCGGGGCGATTTTCCAGCAAGGCCAATTTACCTTCTGCCGCCAGGATTTTGGCCAGTGATTTAAGGCCCACTAAATCGGCTCCAGAGGTGGCATAATTCTTAATCACCGCATCGGTGGGGGCTCGGCAAGGTCGCGCCAAACCTACCCTTAGCAACCGCAGCGGCACCGCATTGGACGCCACCAAAGCGGTGATTTCTACCTGGCCTGTTGGCGCCATGTCGTCCAGGTTGTAGATCGCCTGTGCCGCCTTAAGCAGATCATCGTACCCGTTGGGATTGGGCAGCGGCTTCGCTGGCTTGGGCCCCAGCGCGAAGAACAGAACTACGGCCAGCAGCAACAAACCCAAGATGGAAGCCCCAAATATCAATACCCCACGGCGCAGGCGTTTCGTGTCCATGGCGCCTACCTTCGCGGCAAGCACCAGAATGTCAAGCTTGACAGATTGCAAACATAAAGCCTACGCGAGATACCTTTGTCCGTGCCTCGCAGCACTGGAATGGGACGGCGAGGCCAGGGAACAATTGCGTTCACCTCGCAAGTTGAATCACCTTTCCCCCCACCATCTTGGCGTCTCCAAAAAAACAAAAAATGCCGGGCTTTTGAGGGCCCGGCATTTGCCAGCGGTTCGCTGTTAAAAACCGATTAAGGCTGGGGCGCTTGGGGCGGCTGGCCGGGTTGTTGCGGCGGCGGCACCACGACGATGGGCAGCGGGAAGCGCAGCTTCATCACGTCGTCCACGAGCACTTCGATGTAATAGACGCCGCCGGCCGTGAATTCGATCTGGGTGAACACGGTGACGTTGGTGGCGTTATGGGCCGGGTCAGGCAGCTGGAATTTGACGCTGCTCTGGCGCACGACGGTGGTTTGATCGGGAGCGATCAAGCGCACGGCTTCCGTGAACTGGCCGACCCCGGCGGTCCAGCGGTTGAAGACGCACATTTTCATGGCCGTGATCGGCACTTGGGGCACGCGGATCAGGCCCAGCACGCCGACGATGATAAAGTTGCCATTAATTTCCTGGCGCACCTCTTCGCACAGGAGGGATGACTGCAAGTCCGGCAATATCCGAGTAGGGTTCATATAAGTTTACTTAGTGGCCATTTCAGCCGCGCGAATGGTGTTGCGCATCAACATCGCGATTGTCATAGGCCCCACCCCGCCCGGGTTGGGGGTTATCTTGCCAGCGATTGGCTGGACGCGCGCAAAATCTACGTCACCGACCAGGCGGGAGCCGCCTTTGGCCGCGGGGTCCGCGATCCGGTTCACGCCCACATCGACCACCACCACGCCGGGGCGCACCATGTCGGCCTTCAAAAATTCCGTCACGCCCATGGCGGCGATAATGATGTCCGCCCGCCGGGTGTGGAAAGCGATGTCGCGCGAGCGCGAGTGGCAAAGCGTGACCGTGGCGTCCGCGTGCGGCGCCTTTTGCAGGAGAATGGCCAGGGCGGGTTTGCCCACGATGTTGCCGCGGCCGAGGATGACCACTTCGGCACCGGCGATGGGCACCTGGGAGCGGATCAGCAATTCATGCACGCCGGCCGGGGTGCAAGGCACAAAGCCATCGGTGGCGCCCAGCATCAGTTTGCCGACGTTCATCGGGTGGAAGCCGTCCACGTCCTTGGTGGGGAGGACGGTTTCAAACACGACCGTGGAGTCGATCTGCCGGGGCAAGGGGGCTTGCACCAGGATGCCATGCACGGTGGGATCGGCGTTCAACTCGCGCACATAGGCGAGCAATTCGGCCTGCGTGGTGTCTTGGGGAAACACGCGCGTGCGGGAGGCGATGCCGAGGCGGGCGGAGGTTTTCTCCTTCATGCCCACGTAGACCTTGGAGGCGGGGTCTTCACCCACGCGCACAAAGGCCAGCCCGGCTTGGATGCCGCGCTGTTTGAGGGCCGCCACGCGGGCGGCGGTCTCTTGATGAATTTGTTCCGCGATGGCGCGGCCGTCGATGAGATTATCCAAAGGCATTAGGGGGCGATTTCTAGCTTTTGCACGTTGATGACCGGCGTGCTGGGCCACCGGACGTCCATTTCCTCTTCGCCGGTGACAATCACTTTGCGGCCCGAGAGCTTTTTCAACACGATGTTGGTGCTCATGGGGTGCAAGTAATTGAGCAGCTTGCCAGTCTCGGTGCTGCGTAGTTCAAAATACGTGGGCGCTTGGATGCTGACCAAACCTTTAACCACACCTTCGCGCACGACGATGCGGCGCGGGGCGGGCTCATCCATTTGGGGGACGGGCGCGCCGATGGGCGGCGGGGTCAGCGCGGGCGGCGGAACGGCCAAGGGAGGCGTGGGCAAAACGGTATTGCCGGGGGTGGCCGGAGCGGCATCAACGGGCGGCGCTATCTTGGTGGCGTCCTCCACTTTTACCTGTTCCATGGCGGGCAAGGCCGGAGCCGTTTCCTCGGGCATGGCCACTTCCTTCTTGGGTTCGGCGGCGGTTTCCGGTTTAGCGGCTTCTTCCTTCGGCGTTTCCTTGGCGACTTCCGTGGCTTTTTCCGGCTCGATTTTGGCGGCGCCTTCGGCGGCTTTTTCGCCGGGCAAATTCAAATAGTCAGCGGCCACGTAGGCGTAAGCGCTGGGCACACCTTCCACTTCAGTCCAGCCTTCGACATTACGGATAGGCTTGAGCGGGGTGCCTTTATCCACGCGGCCGAGCACACTGTAATTCTCGCCCGGGCCGGCGCGGAGGTTCAACTTGGTGGGCACTACCAGGTTGTTGGTGTCGAGAAAGCCGGCGTTCACCCACACCGGCGTATTGGCCGGCATTTGGATCTTCACCCACTTGGCGGGCTCGCCCGCCTTGGGTTTCTTGACGGTGATCTGATCGAGCACGGTGACGGTTTCACCGCTTTTAACCTGGGTGACGACTTCGCCGGTCAGCGACGGCAAGCCACGCACGTTGACATTATCGCCTTTGACGGTGGCGGTTTCCGCGGCGTGCGCGGACCCCCAAGCCACGCTGGCAGCGCACAATGCCGCCAGCCAAGAGCCGGATGTCGTTTTCATATTCAAGGCATTAAAGATTTTATTTCGGGCGCTGTCAATGTCCGCCATTTCCCCGGTGGCAGCTCGCCGAGCTTGATGGGGCCAATCTGAATGCGCTGCAAACGCTCCACTTCGAACCCTACCGCGCTGAATAACCGCCGCACTTCGCGGTTTTTACCCTCCGCCAGCTCGATTTCCACGTGGGTATGGCTGTTATTGCGCAAAAGACAATGGACCCGGGTGGGTTTCAGTAATTCCCCTTCGTGCTCAACACCATGCACCAGTTTCTTCAGCACCGAATCTTCCACTTTTCCGGCCACAATGGCGAGGTATTTTTTGCGGATTCCAAACCGCGGATGGGTTAAACGCAGGCAAAACTCCCCGTCGTTGGTTAAAAATAAGAGTCCGTCGCTGTCGTAGTCTAGACGGCCCACCGGATAAAGCGTATTCCACTCCTTGGGAAGGAGATCGCCCACACAGGAGCGCTTTTGAGGATCGCTCCGGGTGCAGAGAAAACCGGCGGGTTTGTTGAGGGCGACGTAAAGCTTGCGGCGGCTCTTGACCTGGCGGCCATCCACGCAAACGGTATCGTGGTCAGCATCCACTTTGGTCCCCAATTCGCGGACGACCCGGCCATTGACCTGCACGTGGCCGTTAAGGATAAGTTCCTCCCCTCCTCGACGGGAAGACACCCCGGCGTCCGCCAGGAATTTCTGGAGCCTTAAATTCAAAATAATAAGCAACCTCGCCGGGGCAAGACCCCGAGGGAGGTTGCATCAAGTTGTTGCGATTTAAACGCCAGCGGGCCGCTTAGGCCTCGGGCTTGGTCTTGCGCAGGCCGATCACGCGTTCGCCCGCTTTCCATTGGCCGCGCTTCTTCAGCAATTCAACCCGTTCGTACCGCTTCAAGACATTGCGTTTGGCGCCCAGCGTCGAGGACGCGCGCAGACTATTATGCTGTGACATATCGCTTTTCTCTCGTTTTCCAGGGGAACTGCGGGGAATCGTCCGAAACCACCACACCCGCCCCGCCAGGTTGTTCCCGGCATTTCCGCTTCTTAAATCAGCGGGCCGCGTTTCTACCCCTAATCCCCGCCGAATGCAAACCTCTTTTTGGATAATTTAAACGCCCAAGCCCAGTTCCGTAGCCCAAGTCGTTCGATTAAGTCAAAATCCCCGCCATCTCAAGGGTTAAACTTGGCCCTATCGTAAAGCAGGCAAAAAAACAAGCGCAACCCCACATCCAGCGGTGCATGTCTTTATTAATGAATATAATACACTTAAGATTGAAGCCCAAAAAAAACATACACCAACGATAAAGCCGCCGCCCTTTGAGACGGATGTCTGGCTTGAATTTTGTCTTTTTTGCGGAGTTAGGTGATCTTTTCGTCAGACAGAACTAAAATCAAAGGATTTTTACCATGGCGAAGTTAATCGCACTCATGTCCATGTCGCTGGACGGCTTTGTCGCCGACCGCAACGATGGAGTGGCCAAAGTGTTCCAGTGGTATATGTCCTCGGGGGAGGTTGAATTTCACGGTGGCGGATCGGACCCGATGACGTTCCGCGTCTCCCCGCCCAGCGCGGAACATCTCCGCCGGCTCTGGTCGGAACTGGGCGCCGCGCTGACTGGCCGGCGCACCTTCGAGGTCGCCCAAGGCTGGAATGGCAATCACGCCTGGGGACCGGCCTTTGTGCTCACGCACCAGGTTCCCAATGGCTGGCCGCGACCTAACTCAACCGTCCACTTCGTGACCGACGGCCTCGAGAGCGCCGTCAAACAAGCCAAGGCCGCCGCTGGGAGAAAGAACGTCGGCGTCCACGGCGCGGATACCATCCAGCAATTGTTAAACGCTGGCCTGCTTGACGAACTCCATATCGATCTCGTGCCCCTGCTGCTGGGTTCGGGAGTCCGGCTCTTTGACCACCTCGCTGTCGCGCCAGCCATTCTCGGCAACCCGGCGGTTATCGCCGGCGTGGGCGTAACCCACCTACGCTACCCTGTACGCAAGGAGTAGCCAGGCAGTCACCCCCGCACACGATTAAGACCACTGAAAAGGAATGCGATTAGGATACCCAATATTCCCTATCCGGCCCTTTACGGCGTAGTAATTGGAGGCGCGGACTGGGCGGCTTGGGCGGCGGCCCGGGCGCGTTTTCGTTCTAACGCCACCACATCGGCGTGAATCGCCTCGTAATTCGCCCCGTCCTCACTCACGTAGCGCACGTCATTGCTCCAAACGAAGTTTTTATAAGGCTCCGCGTCGGTTAAAAGCTTATAGTTAAACTCCGGGATTTTGGTTTCGATCAAGCCCAGCGAGATTTGGGTAATTTGATTGGTCATCGTGGGCCATTTTTCCCCGTTGAGAGTTCGCGCTACGATCACTTGGGAGGGGGGCAAAGCGGGCTGGTTATAGGCGCAGAGAATGGAGAGTTCATTGGTGAAACGCGGGCTGGTGCTCACGGCGCGCAACCGGGTGGGCAAACCGTCTTGGGCGGCTTCGATAATCACCCGCACTTTGCCTTCGGTGGGGTGGCCTTCAGCATCCAGCAGGGGGCTTTCAAAACGATTCTTGGCGATCCAGACGAGGTGCTGGTTATCCAGCCCAATAATGCCCAAATTGAGAATATCTTTCAGTGCTTTTTTCTGATATCGCACGACCGTGGCCCGGCTGCAATCTTCGGTGCCCCCTTTGGCTGGATCTTTCGGAGCGATGCTGACGCTTTCAGGAGATAAGTTTTGGCCAATGCCATATCCAGATATCTGCCAGTATTCCTGCGCGTTTTCGCCAAAAATCAGCCGTTGATTTTTTTTAAACCAGCTGAGCGTGTCGATATAAAAACCACTCGGCTGCAGCACCGCTTTCCAGCGTGTTTCCCCCTGGTTGATAAACGATAATTCGGTATTAGGTCCCTGGTACCGACTTTTGTTGAGCGTAACCTCAATCGCTTTGACCCAAATGTCATTGGTCAGATACCGGGCCAGCTCCGGGCAATCCGGCGGCTCGGCCATGGCCCATTGGGATACGGCGACCACCACGCTGGCGGCGGCAACCGTTCCGATGGCAACGGTCGTGGCAAATTTTACCTTGAGCCAAGCCATTGTTTTGAGGGTGCCTTGGGCAAGAAGAGGCAGTGGAGCGGCGGTGAGGGCTCCTTGGGCGGCAATGGTGGCCGCCGTCGCGGCCAGCCCCACGGGAGCGGCTTGGACGGAATGTGCCGTCAAGGCGGCGGCCAGCAAGGCATCGGAGAGTTTTACCCCGCGGCGGCCGAAAAACTTTCGCAGTTTTTCCAAAGCCCGTTCCACCCGTTTGCGCGCGGTTGCTTCGTTCATGCTTAGGGCGGAGGCGATTTCCTGCGAAGTTTTGTTTTCGAAAAACCGCAGCACGACGACGTTGCGGTCCGCCGGGCCCAACCGGCCCATGGCTTCGTCCAGCAAGGGAGCGATTTGCTCCCAGGCTCTGGCTTCGGCTCCGTCAGTCATGGTGGATTGCATATAAGCCTCTTGTTCGCGCTGGTGGCGGCGGTTTTCGGATTTGAGGAAATTGGCGGCGGCGAGCCGGGCCGTCTGGTAAAGCCAGCCCGCGAGGAACGTGTGGCGAGGCAATTGCCCCGCCTTGCGCGCCAGGATAATGAACACTGCTTGGGTAATCTCCTCGGCGTATTCCTGGCGGCCCGTGAAACGCAAGGCCGCGGAAAACACCAGGTTAACATGCCGTTCAACCAGCTGGGCAAACGCCGCCTCCGACCGGTTGTTGGCATACTGGGCCAGTAATTCGTGTTCGTCGTTCATCTATCTATAAAATGTCCACCGCCGCAAAACTGTGACAGCTTTTTCATGAGCTTTTCAAAGACTCGCTTACACCCTCAAACCGGATGTTTTCCCGCAATCTTCCCGCGTGCATAGCGCAATTTCGTAGGAGACGGCAATCCCCATTAGGACGGGAACTACTTCTTCTCCAGGGATACTGGCGGGACTTTAGGTTTGACGGTGGATAAAGCTCCCACTACGGTGCGCCTCAAGAAACTCCTTGATGCATGAAGACACTTGCTTTGGGTTGCTCCCTTCTGGTGGCGGCGGCGGGCTGGGTCAGCGGCGTAACTCCCGTTTGGCCGACTTTCCGCGGGCCCAATTGTTCCGGCGTGGCGGCGGACGCCAAGCCACCGATAAAGCTTGGCCCCACCAACGCGGTATTGTGGAAGGTGCCGCTGCCGTTCTCGCCATCCTCCCCTTGTATCTCGGGTGATCAGCTTTTCGTGACCGCGTTTGAAAACCACGAGTTGCAGACGCGTTGCTACCAGCGTGCGGATGGCCGGCTGGCCTGGTCGCGCGGCGTGAAGGTGGAGAAATTGGAGACCTATCACCGCACGGAATGCAGTCCCGCCGCGTCCACGCCCGCCACTGA